>Ga0206898_10085_pt2 | contig 26193 bp, 22 predicted proteins | sample Alteio_BWOrgHeat_50_FD_153237 | JGI IMG/M metagenome (GOLD analysis project Ga0206898, IMG submission 153237) | Enriched cells from forest soil in Barre Woods Harvard Forest LTER site, Petersham, Massachusetts, United States -... | ecosystem: Environmental > Terrestrial > Soil > Temperate forest >...
GACCTACAATACTTTATTGCAGGACTCGTCCCATCTACCGCATCTTTACTTCTAATTTGGTTAAATACTAAAAGTAATAAATTTTATGAAAGTATTATAAGACATTTAGAAGTAAAGATGCGGTAGATGGGACGAGTCCTGCAATAAAGTATTGTAGGTCAAATGCACTCACGTTCCCCAAAGAATTATTATAAGCATAGATACTAAAACTGACATATCCAACCGCATAGTTTAAAAGGAACATAGCTAATAGTTTATCTTTTAGCTTAATTAAATCAATCGATAGTCCTTTTTGTAAATCTGGTGTAGGCGTCGTTTTATTATTCTCAGATAGTTCTTCAAGTGGCTTTGATGGGTTAGGTTTTCCATTCATAACGTTGATGTTTAGCTTGTTAAAGATAAAGTTTAATAATTCAAAAACTGTAGATCAACACTTCTAATATAAAACCCAAAAAACATAGAATTAGACCTGCACTTGGTGACGTTATCTTAAATGAACCAACAAAGAATTTAATTTCAATACAACTTTCTGCTTTTGTCTGTCTAAGCAAAAGCTTTATTCCTTGTATTATTAAATAAAATCCAATAAGTAATATGAAAATCATCCGAATATCCTTCGGCGTGACTTGAAGTAAAAGACCTTTCAAGGGAAAACCAATTAAAATTAAACATTGAATTATTTACTAAAAATTACCTTCAAACACGGGCGAGTTTGAAAATAATCCTAATACGCATCAAATACGATTAGCGGGAAGGGATAATTCACAGATGTCATCAGGAGATGACAACGTTGTCTGATTTCACAAACAACGAGTTGTTCTAATTTTTATTCGGCAATACAAATTTAAATAATTATTTCAAAAAACCAAACCCGGGGACTGAATCAGTTGCAAACGATAAGAACAGATTTTGGTAACTATAAACCTAGAATGTAAAAACCCATTTACCCGAAAAAATAGAAGTCACCTCTCTCTTTTTATTCGCCATTAAGAACTATTAACTATTTGAAATAGAATAGAAAAAGAATATGCCGTTTGAAAAAGGAAAACCGAAAACCGGGGGACGTGTAAAGGGAACGATCAACAAGACAACCCCGGAAATAAGAGAGGCCATACAGAAAGTGATGTCAGCGAAAATTGATGAACTGGAATCAGATTTGGAAAAGATGAACCCTTTTCAGCAGTGGATGATATTAGAGAAAGTTGCTAAATACTTTATGCCAGCCCTTAATAAAAATGAAGACACCGTAGATCATACAGGTGAAGTTAAGATCACAGTAAGCTTTGAAGGTATGGCAGGTGAAAGTTTACCTGAACCAGAGGGTTTTGATCCGGGATTTTAAGGGTAAAAAGCTTTTAAGGTTAACCGTTTACTAACCAACAATAGCAACTTAAACCCATTTTTTAGCTATGTAAAGCCACTTTTTTACCTTGAAAAGTATAACAGGTGTCAGGATCGCAGCTTTTAAGCAATAAAAATACAGTTAAAGGGACTGCAAAACCCTTGAAAGAGATTAGAGAGATTGAAGGATATTGATATTAATATAAGGTTACCTAAACCTCATCCGGGACAACAACAAGTTTTAAATAGTACAGCCAGATTTAAGGTTTTATTATCTGGTCGTCGTTGGGGCAAATCATTGATTAGCCAGATAATTTCAATTCTTGGGATCATTAAGGGTAAACACATTGCTTATGTCACCCCGACTTATCAACTATCAAAGATATTCTTTCAGGATATACTTAAGCTATTACCAACTAGACTAATCAGATCAGCTAATAAAACAGATTTAGTTATTGAGTTGATTACTGGTGGATCACTATCATTTTTAACAGGTGAACGTCTCGATAACTTCAGGGGACGCAAATTCCATACAGTAATCATAGATGAAGCTTCATACATCCCAGACCTAGAATCAGCTTGGCTAAATAGCATCAGGCCAACGCTAACAGACTATAAAGGAAATGCTTTGTTCATATCAACCCCCAGAGGTAAAAACTATTTCTATGCACTCTATAACAAAGGGCTGAACAAAGAAGACGGTTATGAAAGTTTCCATTTTACCAGTTATGACAATCCGCATATATCAGCAGATGAAATTGATTTAGCTAGGTTAGAATTACCTGATTCAGCATTCAGACAAGAATACTTAGCTGAACCGGGGGAAAATACATCTAATCCATTTGGAACGGATAATATAAGCAATAACACTATCAGTCAATTAAGCAATAAACCTACAGCAGCGTTTGGTATTGACTTGGGAAGGGTTAACGACTGGACTGTTATAAGCGGTTTAGATGAAGATGGGGCTATGAGTTACTTCGACAGGTTCAAATTGCCTTGGGCATTGACTATAGAAAAGATTAAAGCTTTACCAGATTATGTTATTAAAGCAGTTGATGCTACAGGCGGGGGATCAGTACTGTTTGAGCAGCTATCAACAACTTGTATAAATATAGTTGCCTTTGTTTTTTCCACTACATCAAAACCTGCTATTATGATGGAATTGATTAAAGACCTTGAATTAGGCAAGGTAAAAGTTAATGATGTAACTGCTAATGAAATGATGGTCTTTGAGTATAAGATTCAACCATCTGGACACATCAAATATGAAGCACAGTCAGGTTTTCACGATGATTGCGTCTGTAGTTTAGCAATGGCTAACCATTACCTTAAACAAGCTGAATTAGCTAACTATAAAGGTTGGATATATTAAACTAGATAATCGATTTCAATCCGATTAACTATATAAGAATTTACAACAATGAGTTTTAAAGAGATATTAAATAAGTTGCCGTCTAACTGGCAACAACTAAAGCTGAAGGACTATATCAAGTTATCCCCGGTTATCAGTGATAAAGAAGAAGACACGGTAGAAGATTCAGTGATTTTCACTAAGCAGTATTTGTCAGAACTTGAAAAAAATATATTGGTGATAAGTCTTTTAACTGATACCCATATTGATGTAATAGAAGCTTTGACAATGGTTCAATTAAATGAAATGGTATCAAAGCTTAATTTCTTACATAGTAGCCCTGAAGCGGTTAAAAGCAGTATCAAATACAAAGAATTTAACCAGTTAAGCTATGATGATTTTATAACTTTCAGTAAGCTATCTAGGGAATTCACTGAAGAAAATATATTAAATACTGCTATTGAAAATCTGCCTTTAATGTTATCGGTGTTTTCAACAGATAAATTAGAACCTGAATATTTTTTAGAACTATCTATACCGGAGGTTATAGCAGGTTTTTTTATTGTACGGAAGAACACCGAAAGGTATTTGAGGTCTTTAAAAGCTTCTACTCTCAAGCAGTTAATGAAGATACAGATGAATCAGCTAAAGAACCTATTGATATTTTGGTTCAGGAAAATCAATCCGTTCAAAAGGTATTTTATGAAAAGTGGAATGATTGGCAGATAGCTAAATCTGTTTCAGAGTTTACAGGGGAAATGTTTTGGCAAGTCCTTGAAAGAGACGTAATGGAAGTTTTAACAGTAGCTACGATGTTAAAAGATCAAGTAACCGCTATTGAATCACAAAACAGTTTTAAAATATCATAACCGGGATCAGCCGGGATCAATAATTAAAGTAAAAACAGGTTATATGGCAAAATCATTATCAGAAGCAAACGCAGCAGCCCTTAATTCTTTGGGGGTTAACAAATCCGAATTTGATACTTTTTTAAGTGCAGCCGAATCAGCTTGCGGGAATTTTATCAAACGTATTAAAGAAAATATATCGAAGATCCCGGACTTTGTTAATACTGGTAAAATTGAAAACTTAACCCTTGAATCTGTAGGGGATGAAGTGCATATTATGGGTTCCGGTCATATTCTTTGGCAAAATTACGGGGTAAACGGTGCAGAAGTAAAACTATATGATACACCCTATACATACCGGGATAAGAGGCCACCAGTTGACGTTTTCTTAGCTTATATCCAATCAAAAAATATCAGGTTAGTAAACAATCCTAAATATTATGGCAACCCTTCAGCCTTCAAAGAACATAATCAAGAAAAAGATCAGTTGTCTTTAGCTTGGGCAATGGCTACCAAAGTTTATAAACAAGGATTTAAGCCCCGTCCTATCAGGTGGGAAGAAGAAAAAGAGAAGCTAAAGCAGGATTTAAAAGAAAATGCTAAAGGCTTTTTTATACAGAAGTTGAAAACGGAAATTTATAATCAGAATGGGGATAATATAGAAGCTAAAGGCAAGTAACTATTTTCTTATCAATTCAACGTTATAATCATATCTATACACCCCTTCAATAGTTGTTTTTCTATTACCAATTTCATTGTAATCAAAATTAATTTTATTTACCGGTAATTTATATATTTTACTTTTTATTGATAAACTGTATTTCAAATTGGCGGGAATAAGAAAGTGAAAGCCTTGTGATACATCTAAACCAGAGTCATTCTCAAATAAATATTTTTTACCGTTGTCATCAGTAAAAGTGAGAATTGGAGTAATATCAGAGTTTTTTATTGTGTTCTGAAAAGAAAAATTTATATATAGATTTAAAAAACTAAATCCGCTTTTCTCCCACAATAATTTAAATGATTTTGCATTTTCTAAACTGTCTACAGTTGGTTTTAATGAATTTATTTGACTTTTGTAAAATTTTATTTGATTCTGACTATGGGAAATTAATAATGAAAGAGAGTTGGTCTGATTCTTCAAGGATTCAAGCTTTCGCTTTGCATTATTAACACTGTCATTTAGTTTGTTATTTTCGTCGGCTATTTTTTTATTATCGTTAATTTGCTTATTCAAGTTAGTTCTTACCTTATTCAATGAATCTTTTTCATTCAGTAAAGTATCTCGTTGTTTTCGCAAACTTTCTTTTGTGATGGCGTTTTGTGTTGATATTTCTATATTTTCTTTATTGGCAGCAGGAATAACAACATAGGTAATAAAAAATCCTAAAAAGCCTACCCCCAATATTACACTCCAAATGGTTTTAGTGTTGAAGAACTTTTTGGATTGGCTTAAATCAAATTCAATTTTTTCCTTTTCAGCATTAGCTTTAGCAGCTTCAGCTAAATATTTATCTCTTTCAGCAGCTTTTACTTGGTCGCTTAGTGATGAATCTGCCATTGGATTAAGGTTAATAATCAAAAATAATAATTTAAAAATTGTAGACCTTATCTACGAAAAGTGGCAACATTATTTAAAAGAATACTTAATAATATCTTTATCAGGGTACACTTCTACGTTATTTTTTGTTCTGTTATAATAAAATACATAGTTAGATGACTTGCCAATATAAAAGAAAACTCCGTTTGAAAAGACTGTATCTATTTTGTTTTCTGGAGTTTTTTGTAGAAAATAATCCGACTTTAATTTGTCAACAGGAACTTTTAATGAGCTAAAAAGTTTAGAAAGGTCTAATTCTAGATTGTAATCATCATACACAATAGCGGCTTTAATTAGTGCCTGAAACATTGATAGATAAATTATTATAGTAATCCCGGCTATATAAATTCCAATTAATTGTGAAGATTTCAGGGTGTAAATTTTCCGCACCTTGTCCATTTTTTTAGAAATCAAATTAATAACTAATGGTATACTCACAACTAATAATGCAATAACTAAAGTTATCCTAGATATTGCGTCCTCAATGTAAGCGATAATGCTGCCTACACAAATTAGACCGTAATACATATAATTAGAAAAGATAGCAACTTTTCGGTATTTGGGGTTGCGAAGTAGCGAACCTACTTTCTTAATGTGACCTTTAGGCAAAACAGTAACAAGCTTGATTGAAATTTCAAAATAGAAGAAAAAACCTAATAGAAGAATAACGATATAACTTAAGTTGTTAGTAATTAAAGTAACGATTTCCTTCAAATCTAAAAACTCGAACACATTGAAGTTAAAGCAAGCGTAGTAAACTTCTAAATTTATGATTCCAAAAAGAATTGTACACCCCGTTACAATTGATAAATATTCAGTAAAAGAAAACGTTAGCCTTATTTCTTTTTTATGGGTTTCTGCATCCCCAATAATTATAATTTCATTTGAAGTTTTAGGTTCTTCCATTTTCTTAAAATGCTGGCTATCAAATATAACTAATTAGCAAATCATTGCCTATTAACTAATAAAAATAGGTAATGATTTCATTCGTAAAAGTTCCAAATAAGTACACCCCGGCAAATAATCCTGTTATTTTTCAAATACAGTCAGATAATCCCCTGATCCAATTTTTCAAGGTAACTATTACTGATGCGAACGCCAATATCATTGCTAATTTGAGGCTTTTTACAACCCCCGATTATCGTTCTGGTAGCTTTACAGACCTTTCAACGATCCTTTCAAATGCTGTTAATTATCAATTATTGCCGTCTTCTAACCTTTTGGAAGCAACCCCGGCAGTTTTACAGGCTTATCAATTAACGATAACCGAAAAAGTCTATTCCGGTGGTGTAATTATCGATGGTGTTACCACTACATCAAGTGTTTTTTATACTTGGAATGCCTTAATAGACAGGGTAAGCTTTAGCCAAGACGATTATAAGAATTATGTAATGACCGCAACAGGCAGCACAACCCGGTTCTTAACCAATAAACCTTCGATCAGTTCAATTTACCGCACTTCCAATGAATATTTATACTTTTTGAATGATGGGCAAGGGGGAAACGCTAACGTTAAATTCTACACAAGAAACAACGTATTAGTTGGTAACCACAACCTAAACTTATCCGGTCATACATCAGGCTGCACCCGGTTAGACATTAGCCCTACAACTTTAAATGCTGATTTCGGTATTGGTTTAGCGGATGATGAGTTTATGGATATGTTTGATACTCCTTTTGGTTCCAACTATAGCATCAGTTCTGTTAATTATTTCACTGTAGGCTTAACAGATTTATCCGGCAATACTAAAAGCCAGATCAGGACTTATGCCTTAAAAGATATAGGTTGTACAAATGTCCCGGTTCAACTATTATTTTCAAATCAGCTTGGGGGCTACGATTCAATTAACTTTTTCAACCCCCGCCAGACTATTGATGTAACGAAAACATCTATTGCTAAAAATCCATTTACCATTAATAACGGTATCTATTCAGACAATAACAATTCAGTTTTCAATGATGAAAATGAAGTGATAAATGTCAATTCAACTTCTACTTATCAAGTTATTTCGGATGCTTTAAGGGATGAGGAAGCATTATGGTTAAAGGAATTAATCAAAGCTTCTAAAGTGTTTGTAATGCTCTCTAATGGTTCTTATTATCCAATAACCATAACAACATTGAATTACCCTGTTCAGCAGAAGAAGTATAATACTTCATTGATAAGGATTCAATTATCCTTTACCATAAAAGATACGGGAATAGCTTTTTAATTATTCGTTTTTCAGCCTATTACCTAATAAAAAAGTATAATGGATGTATCAATTTACAATTCCGGGATTACCCAAAATATAACTAATCAAACTTCACCAAAATCTGTTTCTGCATCAGTTGTTGGAAGTGGCCTAACTACTTTAGCAACTATAACAGCAGCAGCCGTTAATGCCAAACTTGATATAACAGGTTCAACTATATTTTTAACAGGAATAACTTCGTCAAATGTTACGAACGCTTTGGGATATGTACCAACGAATATATTTTTAACCGGGATAACTGCAACAAATGTTAACAATGCTTTGGGCTATGTTCCTGCAAATGTTCAATTTGGTGCAAATGCCGGATCAATAAACTTACAAAACCCCGCAAACGTTTTGTTAGGTTTCTACGTACGTACATCAAGTCCATTTGATGTTTTTGCTTTTAGCGGTACTTCATATTTTACAGCAGTATCAGGTAATACTACTTATACTATCGGTGGTTATATATCCCCACAACCGACTATAAATCTGGTTGTAAGATGCGAAGATATTAATGGTACTTTGTTAACAGGGATAACTTTGAACAACATTGCACCAACATCATTTACTACACCTTCTGCTACTACTAAGATTTACTATTCGGTTCAACGTTACGATAACCCGGCCTATTCACAATCATACGCCAATGTTATGCTTTTATTGGGTAACCAAACAGCAAGTTACCCGGCGTTTGCATCGTATTTTACTAATATAAATTCAATAAACGCCAACAATATTGAAGCACAATATTTAACATCTGGTATAGTTTTAAACCCCCAGACTGGAAGTACATACGTCGTTACACAAGGACAGTTAAATGCTAAAGGCTTTGCTGTAGCCAGTTTAACCACTTCAATAAATTTACAGAACCCCGCTAATCAGATTACTGGTCAGTTTATTAATGCTGCTAATGGTGGCATAGTTACTTTAGCCGGGGGGATAATGTTTTATACTCCAGTTACAGCAGGTAATGTTTATACACTGAGCGGATACCACCACCCCAATTATGCAGGTGGTCAGCCATTAAGTATAAGGTTTGAAGATGCCAGCACAAACTTATTAAGCTATGCCGTTTTACCTTCTGGTGAAACCCCATATACTTTTACTGCTCAAACAAATTGTGTACGGGTGCTATATAGTGTCTTCCGTACTAGTTTTCCGCAAAGCTATTCGCAGATTCAATTGGAATCAGGTTCAACTGCACATAGTTACGTTCCTTATTCTACACCTTCTGTAACTGCTATCAATGGTTATCCAATAGGTGTATCAGGAAGTAATACAGGCGATACGCTAAATATTCTAAACTCCGATAAAATAGTTTTTGCCGGGTGTTCCTACATTGAAGCAGCAGGTGTTGCAGTAAAAAATAAATCTATTGTTAACAGGGTATCAGCGTTGTCAAATTTTCAGGTTTATAACTATTCAATGGGCGGTGACAGGCTGGTAGATATAAATGATAGGTTAAGAAACAATACACCTACACAGTTCACTTCAAGGGGTTTCGGGATCAGGGATATTAACCCGACTTACATTACAGTTCAAAACATCGGAAATGAATCTGTAAACTTTGGATATAACGATTCTGAATTGTTCCGGGAAGAACTAAAAGAAATATCCGAAACCATATTAGCATCAGGTGCCAAACCAATCTATAGCAACGATTACTTTATAAAAAATCCGTTCCTTTCAACAATCTTTCAAAGTGTTGCAAATGAATATGGTAGCTATTATCACGAACAAGGGGTGTTAGGTGAAAAGATCATTACGCAAGGTGTTCCGGCTGTAAGGTTTTGGGGTACACATCCCGATACAAGGGCAATATCTTATGATGTTAATGAATGGAATTATTTGTTTAATAAAGTATTACCTAACCCTAAAAAATCAATAAAAGCATTTAGAAAAATTGGTGAATTAGCAATCAGTTCAGTTCAAAGCTTAAACTATGACACAATTCAACAGCGTTCAACAAAATGGGGTGAATTAACCGTTGGTCACTATGGCTTAACTGAAAGCAGCGAGGCTAATGGATGGGGTTACTATGATAGAATTTCAGGTGCATCTGGTTACACTAAAGGAACTTCTTACGCAGATGAGTATTTAGAGTTATTAAGTAAAAACCCGGTATCATTTCCCGACTATGCTTTATTTGATTTGACATTAGACAAAATCAATAATACTTCAGCTACAATCTTTATCCAGATGGCTCAAAGTGGTGCAACAAAATTTTGGCTAAAGGATCATTTCAATAGTGCTGATTTTGCTTATCCTGCTAAAGGTAATCAGGCGGTTATCTTAACAGTAGATAAAGCAACATATACTGGTACTTCAATAACTATAGGGGACAATTATACAACCAGTCAGATATTAAACGCTACTGGTGGTACTATAAACATTGTTGCAAAGGGCAAGTTCTATAGCCCAACGACTGGTTACATTATAGGTTTTGAAACCTTAAATGATGTTGCGCCCACAACCTTTACTTATGATGTTTCAGGTTCTACAACTATAGTTACTACTGGTTCAACTGGTACTTCAACTATTAACTATCAAAAAATCAATAGTACTTTATCCAGACATTCTTTTGCATTTTTATCAACTTATGGTAAGGCTGAAGGTAGTTTTGCTAATGTTACTTCTGCTTCAACTTATAGCAACGGTTATTATCAAATTAGTTTGGTTGCATCAGATTTAAAACGTTATATGAACTATGATAATTTGAAATTGATAGTTGATTTATCTGGTAACACTTTTTCAATATCTGACATCTACGTTCAGTATAACGGAGGTGTCGACAAAAAGAATAAGAAAGTATCTTATTCGCCTAAGTCGACATTTACTGAAAAGATAAGTGATAACACTTTTGATTCTGGTTGGACTACTGGCGGTCGTTGGTCAAACAGCGGGGCAACCTTAGTTTCAAGAACTACTTTAAACCGTGATTATCCTTCTTTGATAAGCCCGGCAATTAATCACATTGAGTTAGGTTATGATGCAGACGGTAATCCGACAAAAATATTCAGGACTATCAACTTAACGGCGAAGACCGGGACACGTAAAGCGGTTATCAGGGTTAACGCTGAATTGTTCCCTAAGCTATACCGCACAGACCTTAGCCCTGATAGTGAAACAACCAGTACAAGACAGATTAAAGCTGACAGTTACGATGCAGGAACCGTTTGTTTAGGAATTCGGGGCAACAACATTGTTAATATCTTAAAACAAAGGGTAGAAATTGGATGGACAGATGTTTATTTCGAATTCGATGTACCACCATTTCAATCAACTTTTGAACTAAGTATATTCCGGGATACTTTGGATATTATCGATCCGGTAAATTACCGAAATCACTTATATCCGTTGTGCGTTTGTTGGGTGAGTTGTCAAGTTGAAGGGGAATAAAAATTTACCGAAACTCTTTTATTTGAAATAGTTACATTAGTAGGGAATTCTAAACCCCTGCCTTATGTTCAACTTACCTTTTCCTACTGATAGCCTTTATAAGTTCAGCTTTATTTTCGGACTTGCGTTGATTGTTTTTTCAATTTATTATGAAGACAAAGAATTAAACCATTTCGATAGAAAACAGACATATCTTATTTTAGATTCTTTAAAAAATACCAATACTCTTCTTAGAGATTTCAAACACTTTGACAGTTTATATTTTGTAAACGTTGAAAAAGACCCAAAGGATAACCTCTATGATCGAAATAGAATAAGCAAAGAGTTCTTTAATCATATGAAAGAGTTAAGGGTGTTAAATAAAACAAAATTTTTAGGTAAACTATTTAATATTGATACATCTTTAGACAACCAACTAAAGTTGCTTTTAGCCGATAGTTTAATCATAAAGGATTCTCCCCAGAAAGAGCCGTTACTAAAAAAGGTAGAAGGTGAAATTGAGTTTCGTATTTCAATTGCAATATCCGCTAATCAAGAAGACGTAGATTTTTTTACCAACAAATACAACAAAGATAAACTTTCGGATATTTTTTTAATGGTTACTGGTATACTTCTTTTTGGTTTCGGATCGGTCTTATGGTATTTAAAAATCCAAAAACCGCAAGATCGATTATTGGTTATGCAATTGGAACAGGTTGAAAAACAAAATATCAAGCTTAATACCGAATTTTTAGATTGGGAAAAAAAGCAAATCCAGAAACCCGGCAGAAAACACCACGACCCGATCAATATTAAAAAGAAAAAGGTCTGAAACCGTAGCTTCAAACCTTAATCTTGTTGTATATCTTTCCGGGTAAAGTTGTAATACTTCATTACCCTGTCAGTAAATTCCTGCAATTCGCAACTTGCCCTTTTAATTAATGCTACACGTTGTGTTATCCCTGATTTCGGGTTGCACATCGGATGATTTATAAGTATAGCAGGACTTTCACCCCATTGAACAATTAGCACTTTTGCTAAGGCTTCAAATTCTTCAGGGGTATACCATTTCTTAGTTGCAATGCAATAGAACCATAAGCCGTCTGATTTAGCTTTGTCAACAGCTTTTTTAATTTCATCGTATATGCCACCGGGTATTTTTGCCACGAGGCAATTTTACTAAATAATTTAGCAAAATGCAAAAAGTAGTTTACCCTATTTTATATAGTAAAGCTTTACCTAATTTACCTGCCTCAACTATAACCTGAAATTTATCCTTCAGATTGTGAACGCCGTTGGATACTTTTTTATCATCAAATTCACCCCCCAATTTGTTAACCATAACAAGAATTTCAGCAGCAGTGACAGCAGCACCTAATTCTTTCATAGCAGCGTAAACTTTCTGATTATCGGTTTTTGCTTCTGCAAATGACGCAGGAACAGTAAAATTATATTTTGTTTTACCTGCCTTTTCTGCTTTTGCAGCTTTGATTGGAAATGGTACCCTTTCACCCAATGCTTTTAAAGCTTCACCTATCTTTTCTCTTTCCTTATCATCATTCCCAAATGCAACCAAAGCTTCTTTTTTAGATTTTTCAGCAATGGCTAAAGATTCTTTGTGTATTTTGTTAGCAGCAGCAACAGCTTCTTTGTATGCTGTTTCTATTTCTACTTTTTTGGTTGCAGACCCTTCTTCTATTTCTGCTAATCTTTGTTTCAATAGTTCAATTGCTTTGTTTGTGGTGTCCATAATTTGTAGTTTTAAATTAAAATAATTGTTTAGATTCTAATGTCGGTGTAAACATAGAAATAAACTTTTGATAATTAACAATAAAAGTAGAAATAAAATTTAAAACCTAGAATTATTCAATATTTCTATCCTATTACCTTATTAAAAAAGATGATTAGTAATAATTATTATGAAATATATCTAATTGATTCATCAACTGGTTCTACTGGTAACTATGCTAAACTTGATTGCGAAGGAATTGATTTTAGTACTACATTTCAAGTTGCAGATTTAGCAGATATATCAAAACGTAAAGACGCTATTTCTAAAACTATAAGCTTCAAAGCAACTCAAAATAATAATGCTGTTTTCGGTAATTTATCTAATTTGAATAGATATGTTGATGATAATGTTAACTTATCTTTCTATTTCAATTTTGATATAACAAAAGACATCCCTTGTATTGTTTATGAAAACAAAGTACAGATATTTCAAGGGACTTTGCATTTTCTATCATCTAACCGGGACACCACCGGAAATATTTCTTATGAAACGTGTATAAAGGGATATACAGCCGATTTCTTCAATATCATCAATAATAAACTAATATCAGATTTAAACTTTTCGGGGTTCACCCACATCTATAATATTGACAACATTGTCAATTCTTGGAACCATATCTATGTAAAAAACGGGATTAACGTGACAGGAACTACAATTTCAGGGGTAACTATTCCGGGGGACGGTTATGTTTATCCATTGATTGATTATGGTGCTAATGTTGTTCCTGATAATGCGGGATTTGATAACGTTTATGATTATAGAAACTTCAGGCCAGCTTTTTACCTAAAAGAATACTTCAATGCTTTATTCAGTCAGTCCGGGTTAACTGATGCTTATAGTTATACAGTAACAGGTTCAACTTCATTTATTGATGAATTTAACAAATGTGTAGTCCCTAATAATGATGCAGATTTTAGTTACACTTTACCACCGGGGATACTATTTGAAATCAATAGAAATGGTTCACCAGTAACTTATAATGGACATAACCAGTTAACTAGGGACAACATAAACAACAGATGGGAATTCAACCATTTAGTAACATTTGATAGTGTCATATCCGGGGCTACAGGTCAAACTATTTTTGATCCTGCTTTAGTTAGCGGGCAGAAGCTTCAAGTTTTAGAAGGTATTAATACTACGATCAATGCAAAAATTAATTTTGTTTGCTTGCAGGGTATTGGCGTTGATGCTACAATTACATTCAGGTGTTTATACAGGACTAATGATTTATTGTCGTGGGATTTTATCGGGGAGGTTTCAAAGTCTTATGAAAAAAATGATTCACATATTCCATTAGTAAATCCCCCTACAACCTTAAACCTGTCATTAACAAACAAATTTGAAGCTGGTTCCGAAATTGCTTTTGTCCTGTATATTGATAGCCAAAAAGACCCTGAAGGGGTTACCCTGCAATATACTGGTGTAGATGTCCAGTTAGGTTCTTTATTGTCTTCTTCACAGGTTTCAATTGGCTTTGGACAGCAAGCAGTTTTAGTTGGTCAGGGTACACAAAACATTAAGCAGGTAGATTTTCTTAAATCGGTAATCCAGATGTTTAACTTATATGTTTATCCAGACCCGGAAAATCCTAGACATATAATCTTTATTCCATATAATGATTATTACTCAAATTTTACTCCAGATAAAATAGTTAGTTCTGCTTTAGACTGGACTAATAAGATTGATAATTCATCTTCTTTCAACCAAACACCGATAGCTGATATTTTCAATCTGTATAGCTTCAATTTCAAAGATGATACCGACTATTTCAGCAAATATTATAAAGATCGGTGGGGTGTAACTTATGGTGATTTAACCTTAACAGGTACAACAAACGGTCAGGACAAATCAATAGATTTAATCTTTGGTAGTACCCCTGTAGTAAATTACAACGGAAGAAATATTCCTTACTTATGGGAATTGAATACAGATAATACTAAGAAACAAAAATCAACTGTACCCCGGTTATTATTTTACAATGGATTAATTGATTCTGGTTCTGATAGTACTTTTGAGATTGGTGTAATGGCTTTATCTGCATCATCTAATACTTATTACTTTTCACATTTAGACAGCGCATATACAGCAAATTATACTTTCAGCAAATACCCGGAAGTTAATGAATATACTTTAACAGATGCGGGTAATGAGTTTGTTGATTTGACATTTGGTAACCCGTTTGAAGTTTATTACACATCCGGGGGAACCTTAGTAAGTTATGGTTCAGGCAAGAAAAATTTATATGATCGATATTACGCAAACCAGATTGCAGAACTAATGGATAAGAACAGCAGGATCATAACTGTTACTGCTTACTTAAACGAAATAGATATTCAAAACTTAGACTTTAGGACACCAGTTTACTTTAATTCAATTTTAGGAAACAATTACTTTAAGGTGCTAAAGGTTGAATACAGCAACAGCCAAACCCCTGCAACTATAACATTACAGACCGCTTATATCTATGATACAAATACTGTTTTCACGGGATATGTAGCAAGTTTATACAATCCGTTATTACAAAAAACAGGTTGTGGTTCTGGCTATACAGGGGAAGCATTTTACTATTATGTGGATACCCCTTACACGTCTATGATTTCACAAGCTGATGCCGATGCACTAGCACAAAATGATGCAGCAACAACCGGGCAGACGTATATCAATACTTATGGGTTATGTGTAAATACAGGCACAAGTTTTAACCTAGGATTTGCTTCAACATTACGGGAAGCATCAGGGGCAACACACCAAAACTATTACACCAATACAGGTACATTAAATTCTGGTTCTACTGTTTTTGATATGTCGAGTGGTTCCCCTATAAGGAACATAAGTGGTTACTATGCCAATAGCACTTACTATTACACAACCGACACTACTTCAACTATCATACATTCAGGTACTACTGCATCATTTTCAGCTATGACCTTTGATTGCTACTTAGTGTATGTAAGCGGTGTTAATGCTGCATATACTTGTCAGATAGCAAATGATGGAACCGGAACGTACAATTTGTATAAGATCAATAACAGTTCACCGACATTGGGAACAATAGTAAAAGACAGTACCGGGACTTCATTAGTTGCTGATGGGTGGTATTCGGATGGTACCAACTCATATAACGTCATCAGTGGTTCAATTTCTACCATAGTTTATTGCAGAAGTTTCAAGGGTTGATTTAGCCTTTCTTACCTATTACCCTTTTAAACAAGGGTAGAAAATGGGTACCAATGATGAAGAAATGGTTTTAATTAATGTAGGACTTAACGCTGAAGAAGCAGAACAAGGAATACAGCAATTAGGGCAAAAAATAAATGAAGTTTCAAAGCAAGATTTAGGGACTACTAATGTATTAGCTTACAAAACACAGATCAGGCTTTTAACCTTAGAGTTACAGAAGATTGAGCAGATACAAGGCAGAAATTCAGCAGCTTTTCAAGCAGGTGCAAAAGAATTAGGCCGTTTAAAGTTAGCAGCATTAGATTTCAAACAAACCATTGAAGCTGCAAATCCTGCTTTAGGAAAATTCGGTGCTTTGGTTCCCATTGCTAAAGGTGCTTCAGTTGCTATGATGGGTTTGGCTGGCGCAATGGGACTGTTCGGCGTGAAGGGAGCTAAGGCTGAGGAGGTTATGCTTCGTCTTCAGTCCGTGTTAGCCCTTAGTCACGCTTTAAGCGGTATACACGAATTAACAAACGGTTACCGGGCTTTAATAGGTGTTTTAGGTTTAACAGCAGCAGCAGCTAAGAAAGTAAACGTTGCACCCGGTGCAGCAGCATCAGTAGCGAATACAGCAGATGCAGGGGCAACGAGTGCACAAGCAGCAGCGCAGGAACGTTTATCAGCAGCTAGAATTGCAGCACAGGAAGCTGAAACCGATACACAGAATGCATTAAATGCAGCACGGGCTGAGGGATTGAATGCCGACGTTGCAATGACCGGGGTTGAACAAGCTTATCTGGAATCAGCAGCAATTAAAAAAACAGCTTTAGCGGAATTAGCAGCAGCACAGGAAGCATACAACGCAACCTTAGCACAAGGTACAACAGCAGCAGTAGCAGAAACAACAGCTACAGAAACACAGGCAGCAGCAACCGAAGCTACTACAGTAGCAACAGAAGGTGCTACAGGTGCAGCTACTGGTCTTGGTATTGCTTTGAAAGGAATCGGGATTGGTTTAGTAATTACAGCAATAGCTTTTTTGGTTTCAAATTGGGACAGACTTTCAAAAGCCGTTACTGATTTATTCCCTGCTTTAGGAAAGACAAAAGGACTTTTCAAAGATTTTCAAAATGATTTATTGGGTGTAGGCGATGTTGTTTTGCACATTGTCAAAGCAGCTATTGAACCTTTTATAAGTGGTATTAAAATTATAATTGATTTGATCCACGGTGATTTCAAGGGTGCAATGAATGACTTTAAAGGAATGTTTAAAGCCATTGGTGATGATTATAATGTGGCTAAACATTTCAATGCAGGAAAAGCTTTAGGAGAGGCCAAAGATGCTGTAGAAGCTAATAAAATAAGAGTTCAGGCTGAAATAGATGCTAATAAAAGGATCATCGCTGAAAGAAAAGCCCTTGGTGAAGATGTTCACAAATTGGAAATAAAGAACCTTCAACTTCAAATGTCAATCCTAGATAAAGATGAAGAAGAAGTTGATAAGCACGGTAAGAAGCATAAAAAAGGTGCATTAGACTTAGAATCTGAAATCACGGTTATACAGAACCAGGAAATCAAGAAACGTAGGGATGAAGCAGAAAGGTTAAGAAAAGAGGCTGAAAAAAGAGCGGAAGAAGAACGAAAATCAGCGTTAGAAAAATATAAATCAGCAGAAGACGATGCCCGAAAAGTTATTTTAGAAGGTCAGCGCAGCCAAAGGGATATTGAATTAGCTGATGCAGAATTTAAATATAACAAGGGTGTCGAAGCAGCTAACCGTGCAGGTAAATCTGTAGCCGATATAACAGAGGCATACGGAATAATGAAAGCCCGTATCAATAAAAAATATGATGACCAAATATTTGAATATCTTGATAAGTTAAGCGAAGAAAGCTTAAACGAATTTGATAAGAAAAGATTAGAGATTCAAAAAGCTGTTAACGATGCAACCAGAAGTGCAACGGATGAAGAAAAAGCTTTGGTTGAACGTGAAAAGGCTTATCAATTAGCAGTTGTTGAAATTGAAGAAAAATTAGCCAACAAGAAATCAGCAGCTTCCGCAGCAGAAATAGCAGCAGAAGATAAGAACCGGGCGAAGATAGCCTCAGCAGGTAAGGGAGATACCCCACAAGAAACCTTTGATAAAGAAGAAGCAATTCGAAAAGCTAAGTTAATAGCTTTAAAAGCTAACTACGATCAGGAAGCATTTTTAGCAAGGGACAACGCTGATAAGCTGAAGGAAATAGACGCTAAATTCCAAAAGGACAAAAACGATTTGGAAGATGAAGGAACAAAAGCCAGAATTTCTTTAGCGGAATCTGAACAGGAAGCTAAGATTGCTACCTTTCAAACTGTATCCGACGCTATGGGGGCAGCAGCAGATTTATTAGGTAAATCAACTGTAGCAGGTAAAGCTTTAGCAGTAGCACAAGCCACAATTTCAACTTATTTGGCAGCACAAAAAGCTTATGAAAGTATGGCAGCAATACCCGTAGTCGGGCCAGGTTTAGGTGTTGTAGCAGCAGCAACGGCTGTAGCATCAGGTTTACTCAATATCAAAAATATATTGGCTGTTAAAGTACCGGGTGCTGGTTCTTCAGCAGGGATCATAACATCATATGCTGCACCAACCATTAATTCAACTGTATTGAATCAGGCACAACAAGGGGTACAACAAGTTAAGGTAACTAATCAGCCTGATACTAAAAGTCAGCAACCAATAAAGGCGTATGTAGTTGATCGGGATATTTCAAAAGTACAGGACAGGGCAGCTTATTTAGATAGAGTTTCAACTATTTAATAATTTCTTTAATAATTATGCATAGTTGTATATTTATTCAAAAAGCTTATCAATGAGTTGGCTAAAGGATTTATTGGAATCTACTTCCAAAATAACAGACCCTTTCCTTAAATTCTTATTAAGGTTAACCTATTTATTGTTGTTAATAGTCGCAGGGTTTTTGGCATATTCATTAATAACCAAAAAAATAATAAAATGGGGTTCAAAGGATTACGGAGTGGTTGATCCTAATTATCATTTACCTAATGATTCAGATTCTTCCAAATCAATAAAAAAACAATTACATCATATTGATAGTAATTTGAAGGATCAGAAAGCTGTCAAAGTTGAAACTCATAAAAGCACAAAAATGCAAATAGACACTGCTTTTGAACAGAAAAATAAATTATTAAAATCTTTTTACCCCCAAAAGTTGACATTACAACAAAAAGAAAAAGTAATTCAAATAATCGATGATGTAATAAAGGAGAACCCTATTGAATCGGGGAAAGCTGGACCTAATAATTATGATATAAATTATATAACTATTTGGTATATACTAAAATCGAAAGCAGTTGCCCAGAATCTTAGTGAATACCTTGTGTCGAAAAATTATAAAACAGGCCCTATTGAAAGAAACTTCACTGAACCGTATAGAACTGGAATTATAATAACAGGTGAGGTCGACGATGTGAATGATAAAAAAGAACGAGTTATATATATTAATATTGCCTCTTTGAAAAATGGAATACCTATAAAGAATGGGCATAGGAGCCATTAACAAATTACGGCAGCTAATTTAGTTAGACGATCAAAACTATTTAAATCTTAAAAATTGCGTTCAACAGGAAAAATAAACAGATCAATCCTAAACTGTATTGAGTAAATACATAGATCATCATCCCGGTTCGATTAATCTTAATTGTTGATAGATCAATCTTTAGGGAAAAGAAAATTTGCATAGTAAGTACTAATATCAGCACCGCTTTTTTTAGCCAACCAAATTCTGAAAAGGGGGTGTCTTTATTTAGTTTATATATGGGGTAGAAAGTCATCAAATCTTTGGCTATGATTAAGTTAATAATGAAGAATAAGATGATGAAACCGATTGTCCAAAATATTATTCTTATTCTGGAATAGCTGTAGTTCCACCAATATTTATCAACTAAGTTCCAAAAATTGCCTAAAATGCCAAATGTGGAAAAGGTATATTGCTGATATTGAATATCTACATTTTGGTAACTTTCAGATTTGCCCTCTCTTTTAAATTTATCCCTTAGATTATTATAAATCTGTTCTTTTGCATCTTCATCTGCATCCTTACTAAAAATCAGTCTGAAATTTTCTGAAAAATTAAAATCAATATTGGTTAAATCTGAATTTCTGATTTTCAAATATGTGTATTTCAATTTCGTATTTATTAAATCGAGACTTACACGTGTTTTCAAATTATTGCAATTGTAAAACGCCAGCGTGTCAATATTTTGGAGGTTAACGCTCGGCATATTAAAAATGCAATTGTCAAACAACAAATAATTTGCACCTTCAATGCCTAAGTAGTTGTCTTTTAGGCCATTCAAGGTGGTATTAACAAATTCTAATCTTAATCTACCATAGCCGGGATAAATAAAATATGAACCAATTGTGTCGTTATAAAAACTAAGATCTATTTTTTTTATAAAGGAATATGAAAAATCGACATTCAAATTTGAATTGAATACTTGAATCTCATTGTCATATATATGATCTTCTAATCTGGTCAATCTTAAGTCTCCTTTTAATGATGATATAGAAAGGTGTGCTTTATTTAATATCAAACTTTCCACATTTAAGTAGCCATTTATATTTCTAAGGTCGCAGCTTGTTAGTGTATCAGACGAAAGGTTTATTTGAAATTTATTTGAAAAAATATTTTTGTAATCGGCATTGTCGAATTTTAGTGGAGTATTAAGAAATTTGCACCCCGCAATTTTCAAAAGTTGAATATTAAGGTTTTTGATGCTATCTGCTTTTTGCAAAGTATAATGAATACTGTCAGCACGTAAGATGGTTTTATTGGCAAGAATTGCAACATCGGAAGAAAATTTTTTAACATCAATATATTTAAAATATCCATCAACTATAGATTGACCCGGTGTTAAATAAATCTTACCGGGTTCAGTACTTTCCTTATTAAAGTTTGGTTTAGCTTTTTGAGAAAAAACATAATTGATATTTATACCCCCAATAAATAACAGCAGAATTAATAGACTTTTCATTGCTTACGGTTTAGCAAATAAATCTAAATATTATTTCCCGGTAATGCCCTATTACCTGATTAATGAAATTACCGTTAATCGAATTGAAAATTGATGAAGCAAATGAAAGCTTCGTTTCCGCTATAGCATTAGTTGAATCCCCCGCAATCGAATCTGACTTTATAGCATTCAATCAGGTTAAAAACTTTGCCTTTTCAGATGAAAAAATGGAATTGTTAGGTGCAGCTATGATACCTGATAAACCCATTTATAGAACTAATAATGGCGGTGGTTTCTATGCTGTATTTTCAAAAGATACGATCAGACAGATTGCACAAGTCTTTGCCCAAAAAGGGTTATTCAACAATACCAATATTGAACATACAATTATCCCGGCTGACAGTTACGTCTATCAATCTTATATTACAGATCAATCGAAGGGGATTTCAGCACCCACCGGAATTGAAGCACCAGATGGTTCTTGGATCGTAGGTGTAAAAGTTAATAATGATTCAGTATGGCAAGCAATCAAGAAAGGCCAGATCAAAGGCTTTTCAGTTGAAGGTGTGTTTAGCCTATTCCCCACCGATCAAATCAGCGATGGCAGTTCATCAATCGATGATGCAGAACTATCAAAAGCAATAAAAGAATTTAACGCTGCACTCTTTCGAGTGAATAAAAATAACAGCTAACAGGATTTTATTCTGATGAATAACCTATTAACTGGATAAGAGATAATAAATCTAAAAATGACAAAAAAAGAAGCTATAGAATCTATCAAAAATGCTACTAAGGCTATCGCTGCACTTTTTTACGAAGAAGACCAAAAGTTTGAAGCTGTAAAAGTGAAAGACGGCAGTCAAGACGTAAGCATCGAAGGCGAATTTGCTAAAGGTTCTAAAGTAATGGTTTCGAGTTCTACAGGTTCAGTCCCTGCACCGGACGGTAACTACGAATTGGCAAACGGTCAATCATTTTCAACTAAGGAAGGTGTAATTGACGAAATAATGAGCGGTGAATCTGATGATGATTCCAAAGAAGATTTTTCAAATGAATCTGAAGTAAAACCGGAAGAAGTTATTGAAGAAGTAAAAGCTGAAGAACCTAAGCCAGAAGAAGAAATCAAGCCAGAAGAAAATTCAGAAATAAAGGAATTGGTTGAAAAGGTACAGGGTTTAGAAGAAGCTTTTAAAGCATTGAAGGATGCTTTTGCTACCAAAGAAGATATGAAAGCACTAGGTGAAAATTTTACCGCTATCAAATCAGCATTTGATGTACTAAGCGATACCCCAGCAGAATTTTCGAAAGTAGATCATTCAGTACTGGCAAAAGAAGACAAGGCTAAAAAGTTAGAAGCTTTAGCCGGGTTGATGAAGAAATAATAACCCGCAAGGGATAATAAAAAGAGAGAGATAAAGAGAGAGAGAAAATGGCATTTGTTATTAGTTCATTACCCCAATACGTTGACCAAACATCAAAACAACTTTTGGTTGATACAGTATTCGGAAATCAAACCGCATCAATATTAAAAGATGCGGGATCAGTTACCTTAGGCGTAAAAGGTCAGTACGCATTACAATTATTAAGCACAGACGTAACCTTACAAGCTGCTGGTTCTTGCGGTCGTAATGCTACAGGAAACGCAACCTTTTCACAGGCAACATTAACTGTTCACCCATTGAAGGATGAACAAAACTTGTGTAATAAACCATTAGAGAATTCTTGGATGGTTCAATACTTAACTCAAGGTCAGCAATATACGGAGGCATTGTTTGCTAATCAGATAATGCAAAATAGAAGTCTTAAGATCGCACAAGAAAACGAAAAATTAATTTGGCAAGGTGACACGGTTGCACAGTCAGGTAACACTACTTTAAAACAATTCGACGGTTTTGTTAAACAGATCAAAGCGGGTTCTTACATAGTGTTAACAGGCGGTACTATTGCTTCAGGTGCTACTGTTGTTGAAAGACTTCAGGGTGCATTTTTAACTATGCCGTCAAAAATCACTACACAAGCTGATGCGGTTATCTGGATTGGTTCTGACGTGTTCAATGAATACACAGTAGCGTTGTCAAACAAAAACATTTACAAACCTACTGAAGACAAAACCCTTTTCGGGGCTTCAATTAAATTAGTTCCAGTAGATGGTTTGAATGGTACACGTAACGCTATCGTTGGTCGTTTACGTTCATTCCAAATGGGTACGGATTTATTAGGAGAAAGTGATAAAGCAACTATGCAATATTCAATAGAAACCCAAAACATCTATATGGATTTCCATTATGCTTTGGGTGTTGTACCAGTGTACATTTCAGAAATAGGCGTAGCTACTGTTTAATTACAGATAATAAGAAAAAGAGGATTGATGAAGGGGCTGTAAATATTCAGCCCTTAAATTAATCAAGTGAAGGAGAAAGAGAAAAAATGGCTTGTAATTCAGTAACAGCATATTCGAAAAATTGTGGTCGTGGGATTTCCGGGGGTGTTTCAAAACTTTGGGTGATCGGTTACGGTGACTTAAATTATATATCAGGTACTACTGAAACCTATGCTTTAGCTTCAGGTACAACTGTAGTTTCACAAGTAGGTGTAGCATCAGGGAAGACTTTTATGTCTTGCGGTATATTAAAAGAATCAGTTTCATTTAAAGGAACTGCAAAAAGGGATTCATCTACTGGTGCATTTGAGAATTCAACAGAAACTACTGTGGTGATTTCCAGTATATCAGAAGCATCAAAAACCTATATTGACGGTTTAATGCAGCAACCAGTTGCAATTCTAATCAAACTAAGAAGCGGTGTTTATATCGTCACTGGACTTAACGGGTTCACCGAATTGACAGATATATCGGAAGAATCCGGTACTAAAAATTCAGATATGAACGGTTATCAATTGAAGTTTACCGGGGTTGAAGAAGGATTTACTAAAACTATCGATCCAACATACGTAGGTTCAATTGTAGATAAATTATAATTCGTTAGTCAACGAAGTTAATACAGCCCTTGTTAGCAATAACGGGGCTTTTTTATTTAATCATAATCCTATTACCTCAATAAACAGCAGGTAAATGATTTTGATTGATAAAAGCAAAAGTGTACAGGACATAGTTTTAACTCTATCTGAATTAACTACTATTAATTTCCCGGTATACCTTCTGGTTCTTACCAATTATTTTACAAAGGTCGTTTCAAGGTTTATTCTGGACACTAACATTAGCTTGAACACTAATCGTTACGACCATTTCCAATTACCCACCAGTGGTTTAACTTCTTTAGAACAGGGTTCATACACTTATTCAGTTTATCAATCTGCAACAGTTTCTTATGATGAATCCACATTGGGTAATGCTATTGAAAATGGTAAAGCTAAGGTAATTGATCCCGGAACATTGGTTCAGCCAACAATCTATAATTCAGAGCCTACTGAATACATCACATATAATAATGGTTAATACAGAGAAAGAGAATAGTGAAAGCCGGGAAGTTATAAAGTTTAACCAACACATTACCCCGTTACCAGTAGAATATACACAAAGCAACAGTGACAACGTATATGTAAGATATGGGTTAGATAACCTGTATCCTAACTTTTTATTAAAGCTTTTTAATGAATCCCCGCTTCATAAAGGGATAACTATAAGCAAAATAGATTATGTAATTGGGGATGGGTTAACTGTAAAAGGCAGCGATAAACCGATAGATTTTAAACCTAATCCTTCTGATTCGTTTGCTGAATTCATCAGCAAAGTTGTTAATGACTATCTAATTTTCAATTACTATGCAATTGAAGTAATCTACAATAAGCTAAACAAACCAATACAGTATAATCATATTCCCGCCCATAAGATCAGGTGTAACAAAGACCGCAGCAAATTCTGGTATTCCAACGATTGGTTTTTTGAACCCAATATTTTATTGAGTTATGATATTTGGTCAGCAAATGGCAACCCTGATGGAAAATCTAAAGTGTTTTTTTATACTAGTTATTCACCATCAGCAAATAACATTTATCCTATTCCTGATTATTCCGGGGCTATAAAATCTATTGAAACTGATATAGCAATCAGGGATTTTCAGATCAACAGCATTGAAAACAGCTTCAGCGTTTCGTCTATCATCACATTTATGAACGGTAGTCCAAACGATGAAGTTAAAAGGGCTATTACCCAAAAAATCCAAAATTCTTATACCGGACAAAACGGGGGCAAGATCATCGTAGGCTTTGAAAACCCTACAAGCTTACCACCAGATGTAAAAAACATTGCCCCTTCTGATTGGGACAAGGCTTACATAGAAATCAAAAAAGATGTCCTTCAGGATATTTTGACTGCACATTCAGCTATATCACCAATGCTTTTCGGTATCAAAACTGAAGGTCAATTGGGTGGCGCAACGGAATTAGAAACCGCTTATGAAATCTTCAAAAACCTTTTCGTTAAGAATAGACGAAATGAACTTGAATCAGGTTTAAACCGCTTGTTTGCTGAAATCGGATTGGGTGAACTTGAATTTAAGGATAAGGGTTCTTTGTTTTCAGCAACATTATCTGATGCAATGAAAATGAAAACCTATACCATCAATGAAATCAGAAATGAAGCAGGATTACCAAATATATTGAACGGTGACCGTTTGATTGATGAAGTGAAGCCTGTACCGGATCAAGAACCTACAGCAAAAGGTTATGTACCAGATGTGAACGTAGTAGGTTCACCAGTACCGCCAAATCAGGTTGCACCACCTGCACCACCAACAGCCGGGGCAACACCATCTAAAGGAAGCAATTTCAGCCATTTAACGGATGACGATTTTGAAAAGGTTAAACACTTAGGATTAGCCAAAGAAGCTTTTAGGACTTTCAAAAAGTTAGATTATTCGGTACAGTCATTTTCTGATGTAAAAGCAATTGAATTGGCTTTTGATGATGAAAAAGACATCAGTGATTATATCATAAAGAACGGTATCAAGAATATGACTTTGGTTCAGATCAAAGCAGCAATACGTAAAGATTTAGGTATCCAAATTACTACTGATGAACTAAGAAAAGTAATTCAAGGTTTAGAAGATTCCGGGGTAATCAATAAAAGCGATTTAGATAAATCTATAACTATAAAACCTACAGAAAAATCAATGCAACCAGCATTAGAAAATATAAGAAGGGTTGAAGTTAGATATAGCTATGAAGGCCCCGTTGATGACCGTAACAGACCTTTTTGTGCAAAATTAATGGCAAATGACCGCTATTACACCCGTGAAGACATTCAGCAAATGTCAGCCTTATTTGGTTATTCAATTTTTGATTACCGTGGTGGGTTCTATCATAATCCGGTGTCTAATGTTACTACACCATATTGCAGACACCGTTGGCAAGCGGTCAGTGTCGTTAAAATAAACCCTGAAGACTAAGATGAAGACATTATTTATATCAGAATCCACTATCAAAGCTAATAGCATTATCGAAAC
>Ga0206898_10103_pt1 | contig 25763 bp, 22 predicted proteins | sample Alteio_BWOrgHeat_50_FD_153237 | JGI IMG/M metagenome (GOLD analysis project Ga0206898, IMG submission 153237) | Enriched cells from forest soil in Barre Woods Harvard Forest LTER site, Petersham, Massachusetts, United States -... | ecosystem: Environmental > Terrestrial > Soil > Temperate forest >...
CAATTACATTCCTTCTGACCTCATATCATCCCAAAAAGCAAAGAACAATATAAGCGACATCAGGGAGGATAAGCATGGCAAACTGTGGATGATAACAGGATATGGCCTGTTGTGTTTTGATCCACAGACCAGCCTGTTTGAAAGGTATGTGCATGATGAACAGGACCCCAATTCTATTGCGAGTAACGGGATCAATACCATGTTTTTTGATAACAACGGTTCCATGTGGCTTGGACTTGCATGGGCCGGAGTGGACCACATAAACAGCCTCAACTCAGCCTTTAAAATGACGTACGCCAAAGCCGGCACCCCGGTTCGCGGCCATGTCCTTTCCGCGATCTCCACCACTGACGGTAAATGGTGGATAAGTACCGATCAGGGCCTTTATACCTATGATAAACAGACACGGAGCGGTCTTTTGAAAAGCAAAGCGGGAGCCGGTTTGTGTTATGTCCTTTACCAGGGAGCGGATAGCAAACTTTATTACGTAAAACAGGATGGGCTTTACATCTATGATCCAAAAACAGGGAAAAGCGGGCACTATAGTCGTTCGAAAAAAGACACTGCCTCATTAAGTGATAATAATGTAATTGCTGTTCTACAAGATCATACCGGAACGGTTTGGGTGGGTACCTCAAGTAGTGGTATAAACGCTTTTAACCCCAAAACAAAAAAGTTCAAACGTTATCCTTACATTGTTAACATGCACAATATGGTCAGTCATGATATGCTGGACGACCAAGCAGTAGTAACGATCTATGAAGACCGGACAGGAACGGTTTGGGTGGGAAGCAGGCATGGCGGATTAAACCGCTATGACCGCAAAAAAGATATATTCGTATCCAGCTATCTGCCACGTGAGGGGGTTTCCGGTATCCAATCGATCAATGAAGATGTCGAAGGAATGCTGTGGGCGGGCACTTATCTAAACGGCCTTTTCATGGTTGACCCTAAAACCGGCTTACCGTTAAAGCACCTGACCGAAAATGGTGGCTTATTAAATAATGAAGTTGATAAAGTAATAACTGCTGATAAGGACCATTTGCTGATACTCGGTCCGGCGGGATTGTCGCGGGTAAACATTAAAGATTATACTATCCGTAATTTTAGCGCTGCCGGCACATTCTGGCAGGACCTCTCCGGGCCATCCAGCAGGTTTTATTCATTTGCGGATAAAGACAGTTCGTTTGTTATTGCAGGAACAAATAAGTCATTGATCGTGGACCTCAACGAGCTTGGTGCTACCCATGAGCTGCCTGTTTTACACATTGAAACCGTGGACCATAATGATCCGAGGGCATCGAAAAGTATTGAGCATACAGAACAAGCTTACGGACGCAAACAGATCGAACTGCCCTATAACCAGAACCGTGTTACTTTTGGTTATGTGGGCCTGCAATACACCGATCCATTACATATCCGTTATGCCTACCGGCTGGACGGCTATGATGGTAACTGGGTGGATGCAGGCGAACAGCGCACTGCAACTTATACCAACCTGGCGCCTGGCACTTATACATTCCATGTAAAAGCCGCTAATAGCGATGGTGTTTGGAACAACGAGGGGGATAGATTCACTATAGTAATCAGCCCGCCTTGGTGGTACACCTGGTGGGCATGGCTCCTGTATGTATTAGCTTTTGCCGCTTGTATTTACGGATTTATCACTTACCGCGCCCGCCGGCTCCGCAGGGAAAACCGTTTACTGGAAGACCGTGTAGCCATGCGCACCGGCCAGCTTAAAGAGGCTTATCATGAGCTGCATGAGAAGCAGGAGGAGATCATTGCCCAACGGGATAACCTGGAAGTGGCAATGGAAGAGATCAAACAAACCCAGCAGCAGCTCATCCAGTCCGAAAAGATGGCGTCATTAGGCGAGCTTACTGCTGGCATTGCCCATGAGATCCAGAACCCGTTGAACTTTGTCAATAATTTCTCCGAAGTAAGCATCGAACTATTAACCGAACTAAAGGAGGAAGAAGAAAAAGGCAATAAAGAAGATGTGGTCGCTATCGCTGATGATCTTACGCAAAACCTTGAAAAGATCCGTCACCACGGCAAACGTGCTGACAGTATTGTAAAAGGCATGCTGCAGCACAGCCAATCAGCCACCGGCAAAAAAGAACCGATGGATATTAATGCCCTTGCTGATGAATACATGCGCCTGGCCTATCACGGGTTACGATCAAAAGATAAAGCCTTTAATGCCGAAATGATAACCGGACTTGACGCTAAGCTTCCCAAAGTAAGCGTAATTCCGCAAGACATAGGCAGGGTATTTCTGAACCTGTTTAACAATGCTTTTTATGCGGTAAATCAAAAGCAGAAAAATAATGGTGCGGATTATAAGCCTGAAGTATCGGTCACCACCTATAGAGAAAACGGGAGTATAATTATAAAAGTAAAAGACAATGGTATAGGTATCCCTGATGCAATTAAAGAAAAAATTATGCAGCCATTTTTCACCACCAAGCCAACAGGGGAGGGCACCGGACTTGGGTTATCATTAACTTATGATATGGTGGTAAAGGGGCATGGGGGCAGTATACAGGTGGATAGTGTTGAGGGTGAAGGATCGGAGTTTATTATTTCAATACCAAATAACTAAGAGGCGGGACCTCGACAGATATAGTAGCAACGGATTTTAATCCGTTGCTACTATATTAATACAGCTGATGGCTCTGTAATTGGATAGCAGAGGCGTAGCCTCGACGGATATTGTAACAACGGATTTCAATCCGTTGATGATAAAATAAGCGATGAACGAGAACCGCAGGTTCGACCCATATAATTATAAACTACAAAAGATATTAGAAAAATGGCAAATACTTATCATCAAATTTACTTACAAACCGTTTTTGCCGTTAAATACCGCGAAGCCGTGATCGAAAGGGAATGGCAGAGTCAACTGTTTGGCGTAATCGGCAATTTAATAAATGAGGCCAATTGCAAAACCCTTATTGTGAACGGCGTAGAGGATCATGTTCATTGTTTTCTTGGTTTGAAACCGGTGGTGTCAGTTTCCGAACTGATGAAAACAGTTAAAGCAAAGTCATCCAAATATATCAATGACCATTCGCTAACTCGCAAACGTTTTGAATGGCAGGAGGGTTATGGTGTATTTTCATACAGCCAGTCGCAGGTTAACAGAGTTTACAGATACGTCTTGAACCAGGAGGTTCATCATAAAAAACAAACATTCAGAGATGAATACCTGGAGTTATTAACAAAGTTTAAGGTCGATTTTGACGAACAGTATATTTTCCATGATTTGATATAAATATGGGTCGTGCCTACGGCACTTAGGCGTACATTTGCTCAATGGCAACGGGTTGAAACCCGTTGTTACAAAATTGATCGTCCGCCAATTGGCGGACTTAAAAAATCGATCACGTGGAAAAGAAGTGAATATTATTAAAGAAAAAATTATGCAGCCATTTTTTACCACCAAGCCAACTGGAGAGGGAATCCGACTTGGGTTATCATTAACTTATGATATGGTGGTAAAGGGGCATGGGGGAAGCATACAAGTCAACAGCGTTGAAGGCGAGGTATCGGAGTTCATCATTTCACTACCAAATAACTAAGAGGCGGAGCCTCGACAGGTATAGTAGCAACGGATTTTAATCCGTTGTGTAAGCAAGGAACCAACAAAAAGAACCGTAGGTTCGGGCTATGTGAATATTATGTTAACCGCTTGTTCAAATGTCCACGATCTAACAATAAAATAGCAAGTGTTCGAATTTGTATTAACTGAAGCATAGGTCCCCTCAAGCTTTCCCTGTCCGAACTATATCGGGACAAAAAGATGTACCACCTCTGCGACTGGGCTTTAGCCTTTAGTTCAAACTTAACGCAATTATGCCCCCGAGTATCAGCGCGCTGGCAATTATTCTTCTTTTACCATCTTCTTCATTTAACACCCGGGAGCCCATAAATACACCAAGCAAAATGCTCGTCTCCCTGGCCGGGGCAATCACCGTTAGCGGGGCATACTTCAAAGCCTCCAACACCAATATATAAGCAGCGGGGCTTAATATGCCAACAGCAATAATGATCCATTTATGCTGCTTAATTTCTCGCCTGATCTCGTCTTTTTGTGAAAAGGCGAAGGGAAAAAGCAGCACAGTGCAAAAAACGTTCGAAACAAAAGTGATGATCAGCGGGGATATGGCGTATGTCTTTATCGCAACGGAGTCGTTAAACGTGTAGAAAGCAATAAATAATCCGGTAAGCACACCCCAAAAAACACCGGTCATTATCCTGGCGTTGTTCTCCTTTTTAAAACTTAGCCCGGTTATGATAAGCACGCCGGCGAGTATTGAGAACAAGCCGATTGTTGTTTTTAACTTCAATTGTTCATGCAAGAATAAAATAGCAGCAACAGATGAAAACAGCGGGCCTGTGCCACGTGCAAGAGGATATACAACGGAGAGATCGCCGCTCCGGTATCCTTTTTGTAGTATAAGAAAATAACTAACATGCAGTATTGCACTGCTTATTGAAAACCATAATACCGGTCCGGAGAAAATATTATCACCTTGTGCTATTCTGTAAAGTAAAGCCGGTAAGTACAACACTACACTAACTATATAAATAAGCCAGATATAGGGCGCTTTACCCTTTGCTTTTTTGGAGAACAAGTTCCAAAAGGCATGAAGCACAGCGGCAGTTAGTACCAGGAAAAGTACATAGAAACTCATTTCTAATTTGTAATAGGGTTTAATGTATCCACAATCGTTAGCTAAGGAGCATTAAAAGTTTCAGCTGGTTAAATAATAGCTAAAATGCTCTTAATTATAATTACGGGCAAATGATAAATAATAATTATGGATTACCTTAGGTAATAGCGATTAGTAAAGGTTGTGTGCTTACCTACTGTTTACAAATAACTAGCTGACCGCAGTGCGAATGTGTATGACACGGACATCAAACCACGCTCACAATTTTTTGGCGTTCAAGCGTCCACACTTGAACGGACGGCTGATAATTGTCAAAAACGTGTTAATAGGCCACTTCGATAGTTCCGCCCGTCCCACCATTGGGAACAATCAGTTTCGCGTTAGTGCCATCTATATTAGCGGAATAAAAGCCTGTTCCGTTTGTGTCTTGTTTTGCATCTGCAACCCGAAAGAAAATAGTTTTTTGATCCGGTGAAAGTTTTACAAAAGTTGTGTAGTCAACAAATAAGCCGGTTGGTAAGCTTATATTTATCTTTTGTTGTCCCGTTCCATCATAATTAGCCAGCCAAATTTCACTGTAGTAAATACCCTGTGATCCGCTCAAAGGAAGATTCTTTGTGTAAATTATTTTACTTTGCTGAGTTGTTCCACCAGATGTAGTTGGTGTAGCTGCATCAGCCGATTTTTTACAACTGATTTGGAACAGAATAATTGAGAATGAGAAGGCGGTTAGTACGATGGTACTAAATAGGATTTTTTTCATGTGCGATTAATTTGATTTTATATGTGTGATAATCGGAGTAAACATCAAACTTTGATCAAAAGTCGCAACCAACTCATTCGGCATTAATTGATTACTAAACGACAAGATTTAAGTTTACCCTATTGTACAAATATAGAAAGCAATATTAAATATGGGATGTATCCTATAATTTTTAAATTATAGTTCAACCAACTTGCGGAGGTGAATAACATTAGAAACAATGACTACATTTCTGCTTTCGATAAGAATCTAAGAAGTACCAGGAATTCTAAAGGCTTATCAATGGAGAAACTTGCGCAAATGGCATAGCCGTTAATCCCGCAGTGTGTAGTTTGCTTGGACCGCTGTCCGAATGTCTGTGACTCATATCTTTGTCAAACGGGAATAAGAGCAGCAAATTTATTTTCCTGTGAATAAATAATCAATGAGATTGCCATGAGATTTTCTTTTTTCATTTTAGTAATAACATTTTTGGCTACTGGATTCAAATGCTTCTCTCAAAAAAAAGATGGCGAATTAATCCCATTGCTTAAACAAAGCTATAAAATCGATAGTTTGCTGATTACCATCGTTGACGATGACAGTGCGTTCATGAAGAAATACCCTTGTCTTATAATTGACGTTGTAAATCAGGGCAATGCATTGACTTTGAATATTGGCTCCTATAATAAACGTGTAGCAAACGAAATAATAGCCAAAAATCACTCAATGAATACTCATATAGGCTATTTCGAATTTAAAGGTTTTAAAGCCTTTGTATTTAGCGCAAAAAGATTTGAAAATTTATTTTTAGAAACTAAGAATACAAAAAGAATTGATTTTCTCGATTTTTCTGCTGCAGAGGGGCTAAAGATTGACGATATTTTGAATGTCCCTTATTTAGCTCTATTTATGTATCAAAATGGCAAATTCAGTATACCTGAACCGATGCATTAGAATAGTTCCCTGTTGGTGGGGATTTTCGTCTCCGCAGGGTCTCTCGCAGAGAACCCCGCGGGGCAAAAAGTATCGTTTTGTTAATATGTTGATTATCAGTAAGAAAACTAAAAATTTATGGTTAACATACTTTTTAGATAAATAGCTGAATATTAGTAAAATAGCCCCAAAAAACCGTGAATTGTGTTAACCATGTTAACCATGACCGGTCGGCCGGCCGTTTGACTTTCTACCAGGCTTAAATAAATTATCACAAACCCCGCATTATTCTTTTTAAATTCGCTAAGTATCTGATAGCCAAAGGATGAAAAAAGCAATTAAATTACTGGCGTTTTTTGCATGGGCACTGATTGCATTACGGTCAAATGCCCAAAAAACCGGCACGAAGGCTTACAGCGATTCCTACCGCCCACAAATCCACTTTTCCCCGCAGGCGCATTGGATGAATGACCCTAACGGGATGGTTTATTTTAACCATACCTACCATTTGTTTTTCCAGTATTATCCCGGCGCCACAGTATGGGGACCGATGCATTGGGGTCATGCCACAAGCACCGATCTGGTACACTGGAAGGAGCTGTCGATAGCCTTGTTTCCTGACAGCTTAGGTTATATCTTTTCGGGCAGCGCCGTTGTTGATTCAAATAACACTACTGGCTTCGGCAAAAACGGGAAGGTCCCCCTGGTCGCTATCTTCACGCACCACGATCCCAAAGGTGAAAAAGCCGGCAAGAATAATTTTCAAAATGAAAGTTTAGCATATAGTCTTGACGCCGGCAAAACCTGGACCAAATACGCCGGTAACCCTGTACTGAAAAATCCGGGCATAAAAGACTTTAGGGACCCCAAGGTGATGTGGTATAAGCCCGGCAAAAAATGGGTAATGACTTTGGCTACCAAAGACCATATCACCTTTTACTCCTCTGCAGATTTAAAGGACTGGAAAAAAGAAAGTGAGTTTGGCAAAGGATTGGGCGCGCATGGCGGCGTTTGGGAATGTCCCGACCTGTTTCCATTAAAGCTCGATGGCAAGGAATACTGGGTATTGATAGTAAATTTAAACCCGGGCGGCCCTAATGGCGGTTCGGCTACGCAATATTTCATAGGGCAATTTGATGGAAATACATTTGCCCCGGCTGATAATAAATTGCGCTGGCTGGATTACGGCCCGGATGAGTATGCAGGCATAACCTGGAACAATACCGGCAGCCGCAAAATATTTTTAGGCTGGATGAGCAACTGGATATATGCAAACCAGGTACCGACTAAAAAATGGCGCAACGCAATGACAGTCCCCCGGGAACTGTCGCTCAAACAAGTGAACGGTCAGTTGTTTGTGGCCTCGAAGCCCGTTAAGGAATTGGCTGCCCTCCAAAAGAAATCAATTGATGTAAGTGATGGCCTGACAAAGGGAAAATTGATAAATGGGGCCGCAACTCATTTTGTTTTAAAGTTTAACCTAAATAAGCTCAATAATTATTTCGTTACGCTATCAAACGATGTTGATGAAAAGCTGGTTTTTGGCTACGATAAGGCAAGCAACATGTACTATATCGACAGGAAACAATCTGGCAAAACCGACTTTAATCCTGAATTTGCGAGGATCCAGTATGCCCCACGTTTATCCTCGGAAGTGTCATCCGACGTGGTGTTAATTGTTGATGCTGCATCCATTGAGGCATTTGCCGATAATGGCTTAAGCGTGATGACCTGCATATTTTTCCCAAATAAACCTTACGATCATTTGCAAATACAAAAAGGCGAATCGGTTGTTATTCAAAACCTAAAGTTGGCGCCAATGAAATCTATTTGGTAATGCCATAGTTTGCGCCATTTTTTAAGCCTTTTTATTTATACCCTCATAACTATGTTTTATAAAAGAATGCCAATTGAAATTGAGTCGCCCGAGGAATTTGGGTATGACCAGGTTGCCTATAATTTGTCGGAAAGTTCGATGAGCGATCTAAAAATCGGCGACATTCAATTGTCTCTTAACGATCTCGAGCTATCTTATATAGCCCACCGTGGCAAAGCGGCATTCAGGAACCTAATCGCTGCAGAATTTGGCATTCCACATCCCGACAACGTATTAATTACAAACGGGGCGGCCGGGGCGCTGTTTATTGTTAACACTGCTGTACTTTCGGCAAATGATCATCTGATTGTTGTACGGCCTAATTATGCCACCAATATCGAAGTGCCCCGTGCCATTGGCTGCGCTATTTCTTTTGTCGACCTGTGCTTTGAAGATGAATGGAGGGTCGGCGCTGAAAAAATTGAGGCTGCCCTCCAACCAAATACAAAACTTATCAGCATCACAACACCCCACAATCCTACCGGCATGCTGATGACTAAAGATGAGATAGAACAAATAATAAAAATTGCAGAACGTTACAATATTCTTCTGCTGGTTGATGAAACCTACCGCGACACCTGTTTCAAAACGCCTTATCCGCTTGCGGCTATTAAGAGCAAGCAGGTGATTAGCGTTTCGTCTTTATCCAAAGCTTATGGGCTGCCTGGATTGCGGATAGGCTGGCTGATCACACAAAATGAAATAATGGAACAACTCCTGGCTGCGAAAGAAATGATCTATATCGCCAATTCCGCACTGGATGAAGAGGTGGCTTATCAGTTTTATCTAAAAAAAGAAACACTCATCCCTATAATACAAGACAACGCGCTTAAGAATTTTGAAGTACTTAAGGCATGGCTGGCGAAAGAAACAAGGTTAGAAATGATAATGCCAGAGGGTGGCGTGGTTTGTTTTCCCAGGTTTAAAAATAACGTCCCGGTTGATACTTCGAAGTTTTACCACACCCTTATCCATAAATATAAAACCATGGTTGGGGCGGGCCATTGGTTTGAGATGCCCGATAGTTATATGCGCATCGGGTTTGGCTTCCCAACCAGCCCGGATTTTCAAAAGGGACTGGAGTATATTAGTAAAGCAATTGATGAGAGTTTAACTTAATGAAATGTTAACTTTGTAACTGGTTGATTTTGTTGATATTATTGTTGTATTAATAAAATAAGCTGTAACTTCAAATACCAATTACAATGAATAATGAAAACTTACCTTTACCTGGTATTAGTTGTACTGTTTATTTCATGCAATAACCCCACAACTAACAAAGCAGCCGATGGCGCTGCGAAAGGATCTCAGCCCGCAACAGATAAAGCTATGACTGCCGATGAGCAGAAAGTGCTCTCGCCCGACACTGTTATTTCCCTGCTTAAGGCCGGTAATAAGGTTTTTTACACATACAAAGAGCTCCAAAAAAACGACAGTTTGCGAATACGGCAAACGGAAAACGGCCAATATCCAATGGCGGCTGTATTATCATGCATAGATTCAAGGGTACCTGTAGAAGAAGTATTTAACCGGGGTATCGGCGATTTGTTTGTTGCGCGCGTTGCAGGGAATGTTGCTGATGAAGATGTTTTAGGAAGTTTGGAATACGCCTGCAATGTTGCCGGCGCCAAAGTTATACTGGTACTTGGACACGACCATTGCGGCGGGATAAAGGCAGCCGTCGATAATATACAGTCGGGAAATATTGCTGCTTTGGTAAAAAAAATAAAACCCGCGGTTGATGCTGTAAAAACAAGCGGGCCGAGGTCATCAAAAAACGATGAAGTGGTACATGATGTTGCGGTGAAAAATGTTGAGTTCACAATAAATTATATCCGCGCACAAAGTGCGGTACTAAATAAATTGGAGCAGGATAAAAAAATTAAAATAATAGGTGGTTTGTATGACCTTGAGTCAGGAAAAATAACTTTTTACTGAGATATATTGAACCGGGGCGTCGAAATCCAGCAAATCACCCGCGGAGGAACCTTGTTTCAGTTTAAAAATATCGTGGGCATTTCTAAATGAACTATTGGCCTGCATTTGTGACCTAAACAGTCGCTACCAAAAACTCCTCGCCGCTTGCAGGACTAAAGTTATCAGCCCTACCTTTAAAATAAAGTTCGGCGAGATCATTTGTTGATACGGTTTTGATGTTTTTAAAACCGGCTTCATGGGCTAAAGCCAATATTTCACTTGGCGCGAAAAAACTAACGAAAGGTGTGCCGGCGGCATTGGCCCCTTTTTCGGCTATCAGCTGTAAAGGCTTGTCCTGGTCATCGAGAAGTTCCAATGGTAAATAAAACGCCATAGCCAGTTTTGAACCTGGGGCAAGTGTTGCGATCTGTTTTAGCGTAGCCATGATAGCATCTTTTGTCAGATACAAGGTAACGCCTGCGCAGGCCACCACAGCCGGTTTGCTCGTGTCAAATCCCGCCTTTAATATTTGCTCCCACCAGGAGGTAACCTCAAAATCAACTGAAACAAAATGCAGCCATTCAGGAACACCAAAGCCAACGTCAATTAACCGTTGTTGTTTCCAGGTTTGGGTATCGGATTGGTCTATTTCAAAGATCTGTAATTGAGAAGCGATATCCGGTCTGCGCTGGGCAAAAGTGTCAAGTCCTGCGCCAAGAATAACATATTGACTGATTCCTTTTTCACATTCTGCTATAACCAAATCGTCAATGAAACGGGCGCGGGCCACGATTGATGCCCGGAGACGTTTGGTAAAATCGGGGTGCATATCGGGACGCTGGCGCCATTCAGAGGTTGGTGCTATAAGTTTGTACCCAATTTCGTCCTCGACAATATGTGGCAGCGGATCGATCTGAGCGTGCAAGGCCCGCCATAAGGCTACCCTTACTGCAGTGTTATCCGGTTCTGCATTTTTTTTATTTTGTTCCATAGAATATCAATATAAGTTTATAGCTGATCCCCTTCCGATGTCCGGGCTACAGCATCGTACCCATTTTGTGCCATATCCCTTACAAAAGCTTTCGGCGATACGCCCTCCCTTTTTTTAAAATAGCGCGAAAAATAGGCTGGATCCTCAAAGTTTAACTGGTAGGCCACTTCCGCTATGCTTTGTGAAGTATGGCTGAAATATTTTTTTGCTTCGGCGATGTAATAGTCCTGCACAATTTCGGTTGCCGTTTTTTTCGCAACAGAACGGCACACCCGGTTAAGGTGAACAGGCGTTATATGTTGCTCTTTGGCATAATCATTTATGGGTTTGTGCGGAGAGGTGCTTTTGCGGACACTTTTCAAAAATGTCTTAAAGATCCCTAAGCTCCGGTTATCGTCTGATAAAGATTGTACATGCTGCAAATTAGACAGCCTGAATATATTGGTAAAGAGGGTAGTGAATAACGACCGCAGCATTACATCGCGCTGAGCATAACTACCGAATAGCTCGTCCTCGATAGCTGTTATAGCCTGAACCGTTTTGTCAAACAGGTCGGTATTACTGCTCCTGTTAAAAAATTGTGTGGCTGACAATGCCGGGATAACAGGCGAATTATTTGGAAACAACTGCTCAAGGTAAGTAGATGATAACGTAATTACCGTGCCTTTAACGTCGGGCTGCTGTTCAAAACCATGAAGCGTATTCTCGGGAATGATGAGCAGGCAAGGGGCTATTAAGTTAAATTTATTGCTTTCGCTGAATACAATGCCTGAACCTTCTGCATACAGAAATACCTGGAATAACACGGTGTGCAAATGCTGCTTTATTATCCAGTTATATTTCCTGCTGCGGGTATCCATTGGCTCGCAATGTACAAAACCCGGCAAAGGAGTTTTGTCGATATCGCCGTAAAGCCCATAGTTTAAAATTGCGTTCTTCATTCGCCGTATTTAGCACAATAATGGCGCTCAAGTTATCCGAAATGTTTGATTTGTCCAAGTATTAAACAAAATTATCCAAAAAAATCAATACTTAACCTTCTACTTTAGTATCTCCAATAACCTGGAATTATCTGCCCCGGGTTTCCGCCGGCAGCATTGAGCTTTTATTGTATGACCATTCAAACACAAGTCGGCATCATAGGCGCCGGACCGGCTGGATTAACGCTTGCCCTGCTTTTAAAAAGGCAGGGAATTGCTTGTATTGTGTTAGAAAATCAAAGCCGCGAATATTGTGAATCACGCGTAAGGGCCGGTTTGCTGGAACAAAATACCGTTGATCTTTTTAATGAACTGGGCGTTGCTGAAAGGCTGAATAAAGAGGGGCTTAAACATGAAGGCGTTTACCTGAGCTTTAACGGAAAAAGAATAAGGGTGTCATTTGCCGAACTGACCAATGGGCGCAGTATTACCATCTACGGGCAGCAGGAAGTGATCAAGGACCTGATAGCCGCGAATCTGAAACAGGGGATACAAATTATTTTCAACGCGAAAGCAGCAGATATCAACCATATTGAAGATTCCCCGACTATATCATTCATACAGGGTGATGCTGGTCATAAGCTAAAATGCGATTATATAGCTGGTTGTGATGGCTTTCATGGCATCTGCCGGAAGTTTCTCCCGGCCGGGACTTATAATACGCATATAAAAGAATATCCCTTCAGCTGGCTGGGCATACTGGCGCATGCGGCTCCGTCGACTGATGAATTGATCTATGCGTACCATGAACGCGGATTTGCCCTGCATAGTCTCAGATCTCCAAAAGTGAGCAGGCTGTATATCCAGGTGGAGAACGATGACAACATAGCCAACTGGCCCGATGAAAAAATATGGGATGAATTGGCGATCCGTCTCGGTACGGAAGGTTTTACGCTCAACCGCGGCGAGATCTTTGAAAAAAGCATTACACCTATGCGCAGTTATATGATCGATAATATGCAGTACGGTCACCTGTTCCTGGCCGGCGACTCTGCCCATATTGTGCCGCCCACCGGGGGTAAAGGTCTTAACCTGGCCGTTGCGGATATTAAATTTTTGGCTGCAGCTCTTGCTGAAAAATATAAAACAGGCAGCACAAAGTTGCTGGATTCCTATTCCTCCGATTGCCTGAGGCGAATCTGGCGGGCACAGGATTTTTCAAACTTCATGACCTACCTTTTTCACAAACAGGCGGAGCATGGCTCGTTTGATTACCAATTACAAAAAGCCCGCTTTGATTATATCGGGTCATCGACCGCACAAGCAACAACAATTGCCGAAAATTACGTCGGATTAAAAGAAATATAATAATGTATATCTCAGCGTTTATGAAACAAGCCGAAATTGTAAAACCGATATGAAAGGCAGGTACCGTTATACCATTTTAGGCTTGCTGTTCCTGGCAACAGTTATTAATTATATCGACCGGCAAATTATCGGCTTGCTTAAGCCGATACTCGAAAAGGAATATAAATGGACAGAACAGGACTACGGGAACCTGGTTTTCTGGTTCCAGGTAATGTATGCCATTGGCTATGTGCTATCCGGCCGGTTTGTGGATAAAGTAGGCGCTAAAATTGGCTATGGACTGGCGGTTTTATTCTGGAGTATTGCTGCCCTGGCCCATGCTTTTGTGCGGTCGACATTTGGTTTTACAGTTGCACGGTCGGCCTTAGGTTTTACCGAAGCCGGAAGTTTCCCTGCCGCCATGAAATCCATTACCGAATGGTTCCCGGTGAGAGAACGTTCGTTTGCCAGCGGATTGATGATCAGCGGCACAACAATAGGCCCTATCCTGGCACCGGGGATAGTTCTATGGCTGGCTAATCACTATAACTGGCAGATCAGTTTTCTTGTTACCGGTTCGCTCGGGCTAATCTGGGTGGTGGCATGGTACTTTATGTACAGCAAACCGGGGCAAAGTAAAAATGTCAGCGCCGAAGAGTTGGCAATTATTAATGCAGATAATCAGGCAACAAAAGCACTACCCGATAATGAAAAAGTGCCCACACAGCAATTGCTCAATAAGAAAGCCACCTGGGGATTTTTCACGGCCACATTTCTGACCGACCCGGTTTGGTGGTTTTATCTTTTTTGGCTGCCCTCATATTTAACCAGTAACGGCCTGACTAAGGAAGAACTGGCTTACCCGCTTACAGTTGTCTATGCCCTGGCGGCGGTGCTTTCAATTGCCGGCGGATGGTTGTCATCCTTTTTTGTAAAAAAGGGATGGACCATAAACGCAAGCCGTAAAGTACCTATGCTGATCTGCGTGGCCCTGGCGCTCCCTGTTATTTTGATCCGTTTTAGTCACGATGTTTGGTTGAGTGTAGGGATTATTGCAGTTGCCGCGGCTGCACAAACGATATGGAAAGGTGTGTTGCTCACCACCGTTGCCGACCAGTTCCCTAAAAAGGCAGTAAGCTCGGTGATAGGCATAGGCGGCATGGGCGGTGCAATAGGCGGTATGATAGCAGCAAAAGTCGTAGGTATATTACTCGATGCCTACAAAACATCCGGTCATATAACAGCCGGATACAACCTGGTATTTATTTGTTGTGGTTTGGCCTATGTGATTGCGATAGCGTTGTTTCATTTTTTATCACCTAAATTAGAACATGTAAAAGTTTAATTATGGACTTTATTAATTGTAACGGCGTTAACATTCATTATAAGTATACCAGTGGGGATGGTGAGCGTATCTTTTTGTTCATTAATTCGCTCGGCACCGATCTCAGGATCTGGGATGGGGTTGCTGACGAATTAAAATCGCATGGGTCCGTGCTTCGTTTTGATAAAATGGGTCATGGGCTTTCAGAAGTTTCCGGCAGGGACTATACAATTGGAGATTATGCGGCAGATATCATCAGTTTGATGGATGCGCTTAAAATCCCTAAAGTAATATTGGTCGGCTTATCTATCGGCGGGGTTATTAGCCTGTATATGGGTATTCATCATCCCGACCGGATCGAAAAATTAGTGATCAGCAATTCAGCGCCAAAAGTTGGCACCCCTGAAAGCTGGGATACCCGCATCAGCAAAGTGCAAACCGAAGGCATAGCGTCAATTGCCGATGGCATACTAAAAGTGTGGTTCTCTGAAGATTTCCGCGCAAACAGAACGGCGGAATTAGCTGGCTACAGGCAGATGCTGGTCAATAGTAACCTTCCTGGATACGTTAAAGCCTGCAAAGCGCTAAAAGTCAATGACCTTTCTGCAGACGTTAAGAATATCAAAGTACCAACATTGTTTATCTCAGGTTCCGAGGACGGTTCTGTAAGCCCGGCTACGGTAAAAGAAGCCGCAGGCAAAGTACCCGGTGCTGAGCTTATAGAGATTGCAGGCGTTGGCCATATCCCCTGCGCGGAAAAACCCGCGTTGTTCGCTGAGATTTTATTGAAATTTGTGGGTAACACGGCAGAGCTAAGTTTATACGACCTGGGTATGAAGACCCGACGTAGTGTTTTGGGTGATCAACATGTAGATCTTGCGGAAGCAAATAAAACTGATTTCGACAGCGATTTCCAGGCATACATTACCAACAGCGCCTGGGGTACTATCTGGTCGCGGCCGGGGCTTACCAAGCGCGAACGAAGCATGATAACCATTGCCGTGCTTACCGCGCTTAAACTGGATCACGAACTGGCAATGCATATCAAAGCGACTAAAAATACGGGAGCAACGCCCGAAGACGTAAAAGAAGTGCTGATGCATACGGGCGTTTATGCAGGTGTGCCGGTAACAAATAATGCAATGAAGATTGCGAAAGAAATTTTTAGTAAGGAATAAGATGGAAACGGAAGAAAAGTTGATCGAAACGCAGCCGCCGCATTTGTACCCTGAATATAAGTCGACCATATTGCGGAGTCCGACGAAGCCTTTGATATTAGCTAAAGAGTTTATTAAAGATCTATCGATGCCTGTTTTTGGTGAATCGTGCATCAGTGAATTTGATAATGACCTTACAAAAAATGCGGCAAAAGGCGGTCAGCCCATTGGCGAAAGGATAAAGGTTGCCGGCAGGGTGATGGATAAATATGGCAGACCGGTTCCTAATGCCTTGATCGAGATCTGGCAGGCCAATTCTGCCGGACGGTATATTCACAAGCTGGAGATCCATGATGCGCCGCTCGACCCGAATTTTCTTGGCGCAGGCAGGATGCTGACAGACAAGGAAGGGCGGTATATGTTTTACACGATAAAGCCCGGCGCATATCCATGGGGAAACCATTACAATGCCTGGCGTCCCAACCATATCCATTTTTCGGTCATTGGACATCAACTGGATCAGCGTTTGGTAACGCAGATGTATTTTCCGGGCGATCCTTTGTTTGAATATGACCCGATATTTCAATCGGTGCCTAAACATGCAAGGGAATTGCTGATAGCCAGGTTGCGTATTGATTGGACAGAAGCGGAATTCGCCCTCGCCTACGAATTTAACATTGTGCTGAACGGCAGTAAACAAACACCTTTTGAATGATGGAACAGCTTAGAACAACACCCTCGCAGACGGTTGGTCCTTTTTTCGCTTATAGCCTTACTGCAGAACAGTATGGGTACGATTATAACAGCATCGTAAATGATGTTTTAACAGGAGAAGAGATTGAGAAGATCTGTATCAAAGGGCAAGTTTTTGACGGCGCTGGGGCGGCCATAACAGATGCCATAATAGAGCTTTGGCATGCCGATAGGTCCGGGCAATACCGGGAAACTTGCATCAACGGCAAAAACGACGGCTTTATGGGCTTTGGCAGGCTTGGAACAGGCACTGGTATTAACGGGGAGTTTTCTTTTACTACGATAAAGCCCCAGTTTCAGGGTAACCAGGCGCCGCATGTCCATGTTATTTTATTTATGCGGGGTTCCCTGCATGGACTTTATACCAGGATATATTTTTCGGATGAGGGAGAAATCAATGTCAATGACGAATTGCTAAACAGCGTGCCTGAAGAGCGCCGACCGACATTGATCGCTAAAAAAAATGATGAGGATGGGATAACAACCTATCTTTTCAATATACACATGCAGGGAGACAATGAGACCGTTTTTTTTGAATTATAATAAACGATAGCATAAGGCGCGCAGGTACAACAAGGAATAGTAAAAAATAAGATTATGAAAAGGAAATCTATATAATGTGCCATCGGCATAAAATATTGGTAGAGAATAAAATTAGGAATCATTAGCATGCCGTAGGTATGCAACTTATGTAACGTACCTACGGCAAATGTCCATTAAGTTGTGGAACACATGATTCTAAAACACCCTTTTTCACCCTCTTTCCCGCTCGCGGAAGAGAGGGTGGTCGAGCGAAGCAACGACCGGGTGAGTAAATATACGCGCGGCATAGCGCTATTGCATCGGCGTACATCTACTCACCCCGACTACGCTACGCTGGTCGACCCTCTCTTCGCCTGCGGCGGAAAGAGGGTGAAGACAGATGGAGCAATAACATGTCGATTTTTCGACTTTTTGCTTGAAGCTTTTAATAGCTAACTAATGATGTAGTAATTTTTAAACGTGTTGTCCTATAAAATAGATGAATACAGTTCCCCAGATAACAGCAAAGGAAGCTGCTGAAAAAGTAAGAGACGGCGACGTGATACTCGGCGGTGGTTTTGGTATGACGGGTAACCCTGTTCACCTGCTGCACGCCCTGGCCGAGACGGGTACGAAAAATCTAACCTTCATCGCGAACAATGTGGGCGAAGTGAATTTAGGAGGCGGGCGCCTGTTACGGAACGGACAATTGAAAAAAATGATCGGCTCCTTTTTTACCAGCAATCCTGATGCGGTGAAAGCCGCACAATCCGGCGAAGTAGCCTATACTTTATTACCCCAGGGCACGCTTGCCGAGGCTATCCGCGCAGGAGGTGCCGGCATAGGCGGTTTTTATACGCCAACATCTGCCGGAACTATCATCGCGGAGGGCTGCGAAACAAAGATCATTAACGGGCAGGAACAGGTGTTTATAGAAGCGATACGTGGCAATGTGGCATTTATACGGGCCTGGAGGGCCGATACTGCCGGGAATTTAACCTACCGGATGACCGAGCAAAACTTTAACCGCGCTATGGCTACAGCAGCAGACCTTGTAATTGCCGAAGTAGAAGAGATTGTACCTGTCGGCGATATTGATCCTAATAACGTACATACACCCGGTTGCTTTGTTGATTTCCTCGTACAGGCCAATGTATCGTTGGAGTATCTGGGAACTTCCGCATCCGTTCAGTCGTCGCAGCGTGTTGATGAGGGCAGGTTAAACATGGCCAAACGGGCTTTGAAAGAGTTAAAAAAAGGCGATGTGGTAAACCTGGGCATAGGCATACCCACATTGGTTTCCAATTTGATAACGGCTGAACATGACATCGTCCTTCACACCGAAAATGGTATGTTAGGCGTAGGCCCCTCGCCGTCAGATGGGGGCGGCGCGCTGGATTATCCTGTAAATGCAGGCAAGGTCCCTGTAACGGCCTTGCCCGGCAGCAGCTATTTTGACAGCACCGATTCGTTCGCGATGATTCGCGGGCATCACGTTGATGTTGCCATAATGGGCGGACTGGAAGTGGACGAGCAAGCCAACCTGGCCAACTGGGCGGTGCCGGGCAAGCCCTTGCTGGGCGTAGGCGGTGCGATGGATCTGGCAGCAGGGGCCAAAAAACTCATCATACTGATGACCCACGTTAATCCTGATGGAACATCTAAGATAGTTCCAACGTGCAACCTGCCCTTGACGGCATCGGGTGTAGTGGATATGGTGATTACCGACCTTGCTGTGTTTAATTATGAGGACGGGAAACTAATATTAACAGAACTGATGCCGGGAGCCACACTTGAAGAAGTGACGGCGAAGACTTCAGCGACATTCATCCAAAAACTAAAATAAAATGAGGCAAAGCTATATAGTCGACGGCATACGTACACCAATAGGTAGTTTTGGCGGTTCGTTATCATCAATACGTGCCGATGATATGGCAGCGCTGGTGATCCGTGCCTTAGCGGAACGTAACCCCAAGATCCCACTTGCTGACATTGACGATGTAATTTTAGGCTGCCACAACCAGGCAGGCGAGGATAACCGGAATGTTGCCCGTATGGCTTTGCTGCTGGCAGGCTTACCTTATACTATACCCGGTGAAACCGTTAACCGTTTATGCTCATCGGGCATGTCGGCAGTGATCCAGGCATCAAGGGCGATCAAAGCCGGGGATGGTGATGTGTTTATCGCCGGTGGCGTTGAGAATATGACCAGGGGGCCGTATGTGATATCCAAATCGGCCAGGCCGTTTGGCAATGATGCGCAAATGTTCGATTCAAGTTTCGGATGGCGGTTTGTCAACCCCGTGATGGAAAAAATGTACGGCATCGACCCGATGGGAATTACTGCAGAAAATCTTGTAGAACTATATGGTATCAGCCGCAATGACCAGGACTTGTTCGCCTTCAACTCGCAAATGAAAGCTACCCGGGCGCAGGCTTCGGGAAGGCTGGCTGAGGAAATCGTTCCCGTCCCAATTCCGGCAAAAAAGGGTGAGGCTATCCTGTTTAAAGACGATGAGTTTATCAAGCCTGGCACCACTACTGAAAAACTGGCGCAACTGAAGCCCGCCTTTAAAAAAGATGACGGGACAGTAACCGCCGGGAATTCTGCAGGATTAAATGATGGCGCTGCCGCTATTTATGTGGTATCTGATGATGCCTTAAAAAAATACGGACTTACACCTAAAGCGCGAATCGTTTCATCGGCAGTAACCGGAGTGGAACCACGCATCATGGGTATAGGGCCTGTTGGAGCATCGCAAAAAGCATTAGCGAAAGCTGGGTTAAAATTAGAAGATATGGGTATTATTGAGTTGAATGAAGCTTTCGCGGCGCAGTCGTTGGCGGTTACCCGTGCTTTTGGGTTGGCAGATAACGATCCGCGGGTTAATCCTAATGGCGGGGCTATCGCGCTCGGTCATCCGCTGGGGATGTCGGGCGCCCGCATTATCCAGACAGCAGCGATTGAGTTACATAAACAAAATAAACAATATGCGCTGGTAACCATGTGCGTAGGCGTTGGGCAGGGATATGCCGTTATCATTGAAAAAGTTTAATTAAGCTTGTATGCAGGGTCTGTACGAAAATCTGTTCTATTCGAAAGCAGTAAACGAACTGTTTGAAGATAAAGCCTTTATCGGCTATATGCTTCGCTTTGAAGCCAGCCTTGCAAAAGCACAGGCAAACTGCGATCTGATCCCCGTATCCGCTGCTGTTATTATTGAAAAATGCTGCGATGTAAAGAATATAGACATCAGCCTGCTTAAGGAACAAATCGCGCTAAGCGGAAATGCCGCAATCCCGCTTGTAAAACAGCTGACTAAAATCGTTGATAAACAAAGCCCCGATGCATCCCGGTATGTGCACTTCGGAGCCACCAGCCAGGATGTTATCGATACTGCCATTATGCTGCAGCTCAAAGCCGCATTTGGCACTATACAATCCGACCTGGGTAAACTTATCGGTCAGTTAGTGTTTCTTGCAAAAACTCACCGCGAAACGGTAATGATTGGCCGCACGTTTTTACAGCAGGCACGGCCCGTAACTTTTGGGTTTAAGGTAGCCTGCTGGTTAGATGGTCTGCTACGTTCCAAACAGAGAATTGAAAGATTGCTTAATGAAAATTTCGTCTTGCAGCTGGGCGGTGCGGTGGGAACCCTATCAGGTATGGAGGGCAAAGGCATCCGGGTGGCCGAAGAAATGTGCAAAGAGCTTGGCTTAAACACGCCATTGATCACTTGGCATACCCAACGGGACCGGATGGTTGAGGCTGGCGCTGCCCTGGGCATTCTTGCGGGGAACATTGGCAAGATAGGAACAGATATCAGTTTATTGATGCAGACAGAAGTAGCCGAAGTACTGGAACCCTTTGCAGCCGGTAAAGGGGGGTCGTCGGCTATGCCGCATAAGCGCAACCCGGTATCGTCCATTGTTTGCATAGCCAATGCACAAAGGATACCGCCATTGGTTTCAAGCCTGATGGCCGGGATGGTACAGGATCATGAAAGAGCCACCGGCGCCTGGCATGCCGAATGGGAAACGATGGCTGCAATAGTAAAATTGACGGCCGGTTCGCTGACGCAAGCCCTTGTGTTGACAGACGGCCTGGAAGTAGATGCCAACAGGATGCGACATAACCTGGAGCTCACCAACGGACTTATCTATGCCGAAAATGTTTCTCACGCCCTGTCGGGTACTATGAATAAAACAGCGGCTCATGAACTTGTCGAAAAATGGTGCCTCCGCGCGAAAGAAGAGGGACGGTACCTGAAAGAAATTATAAAAGAAGACGCTGGTGTAGGAGAAAGTCTTAAAGAGCAACTGGATCAAATTTTTGATCCTATGAATTCCCTGGGCATGTGCAGTGAATTTATTGACAGGATACTAAATAGCATTTAATTTAAATAGAATAAGCATGTATAAAATTAAACCCCCTTTCCGCGCCGACCACGTTGGAAGTTTATTGCGCACCCCCGAAGTAAAGGAAAATCGCCTTCGCTGGAAAAACGGCGGGATCAGTCCCGCGGAGCTGCGTGAAATCGAAAACAAAGGCATTGCTGAAACGGTAAAGAAAATGGAGTCGCTGGGCATGAAGTCTATTACTGACGGGGAGTTCAGGAGGGATTACTTTCACCTTGATTTTTTAAAGGAACTTTCCGGCGTTACGGTATCGGGTGGGATTGAGGCCAACCCGCATGCCAAAGCTGCCGAGGACGGTTTTACACCGCCAAAGCTGAGCGTTACCGGCAAATTGAAACATGTAAAGGATATCCAGGTGGATGATTTCAATTTTTTAAAGTCGGTGACAACGCAAACGCCAAAGGTTTCTATTCCGTCGCCAACTATGGTGCATTTTCGCGGGGGAAGAAAATCTATCGACATCAACTCCTACCCGGATATGGATGAATTTTTCCACGACCTGAGCGAATGTTATAAAGCGGAAATAAATACCTTATACAAAAACGGCTGCCGTTATATTCAGCTGGATGATACCAATTTAGCCTATTTGTGCGATGGCAAAATGCGGGAAGCAGCACGCGAACGCGGTGACGATCCAGACGAACTGCCGCGCACCTACGCCTCCCTGATAAATTCGGTTATAGACGGCCGCCCCGATGATCTCACTGTTGGCATTCACCTTTGCCGTGGTAATTATCGCAGCACCTGGTTTGCTGAGGGCGGCTACGAGCCCGTGGCTGAAATACTATTCAACAATATTAATGTTGATGCCTACTTTTTGGAGTATGACGATGAACGCAGCGGCGATTTCGCGCCACTGCGCTTCGTGCCAAAAAACAAAGTTGTGGTACTTGGACTGATCTCATCCAAGATCGCGGAGTTGGAGCACATGGACGATGTTATAAGACGCATTCATGAAGCGGCCAAATACATGCCGCTTGAAAATATGTGTCTGAGTCCGCAATGCGGATTTTCAAGCACATCCCACGGCAATAATTTAACCATGGATGACCAATGGCGAAAAATTGAGCTGGTGGTAAATACAGCCGTCAAAGTTTGGGGCGAAAGCTAAAGGTTGGTCTCAAGCCGGTAGTCTTAAGTTCTAAGTGAAAATGACGACCATGCGACTTATTACTTTCGACTAAGGACTGTTGACTTAACATTATCTGCTTTAACTATTGTTCCTGTACCGGTTATCCAGTTTAACCGGGATGTCATTTGAATTGATCAGGATGTAATCGGTTGAGCCTGCCGGTGCACCGTAAACGGATATCGTCAGGCTTTTGCCCCTGCGTTGTTTCATGGCGCTGATCTTTATATCGTCCCTTAATTTTACATGGACTTTCAGGGTGGTAATAGTCGTATTATCTGAAAGATCGGTTAGGCTGTTTAAAGTCCTTAATCCCCGCAGATCAAGTGTGGTGAGCGGGTTGGCGTCAAATTTAACATCGGTTAATGCGGTGTTTTTCGACAGATCGAGCGAGCTCAATTTATTGCCGCTGCAATCCAGCTTTTCAAGTCCGGTGAAATATTCTATTCCTTGAAGTGAGGAAATGTCTTTGCCCGGTATTTCAATCGTTTTTATATAGATCACATCATTATGCCTGCTGTTTAAATAATCTCCCGCAAAGGCATTCGGCATTTTCTCTTTAAGCCAGTTCCTGAAATTCTGATCAGGAACTTCCACAAGCAAACTATTCTTAACTACAGTGGTAATTGGGTTATTCGCACATTCCAGTTTTACCAAGTTCGCGTTTTTTGACAGGTCAAGGGATGTGATCTTGTTATTGGGGCAATATAAAGTGGTCAGCTCTTTGTTGGGCGAGAGATTTAATGCTGGCAGTTGGTTGTACTCGCAATATAATTCCCGCAGCTTTGTGTTTTTGGAGATGTTTAATGACGCGATCTTATTATCACCGCAGTTAAGCACCAGCAGTTCCGTGTTTTTTGAAAGATCCAAAGCAGTAAGGCGGTTTTCCCAGCACACCAGGTACTTCAGCTTTGTGTTTTTTGAAAGATCAAGCGTTGGGGCAAGGTTATAGGTGCAGTTAAATTCTTCAAGCGCGCTGAAATACTGAATGCCCTCGAAGTTGATCACTTTTTTATTGATCACATTGATCCGCGTAAGCGTAGCTACCTCATCGCTCTTGATATTCATTTCATCGCCCACAAAAGCGCCGGGGATCTTTTCTTTCAGATAAGCCAGGAACTTAACGTCGGGTATTTTTACGAGTTCGGCATTTTGTGATTTTATTCTTGAGACAGCCTTTGCAGGCAACACCATTATAAACAGCGCAACTATGAGCAAACTGCCGTTGAAAATGCGTGATAATTTATCTTGTAACATTGTGGTATGTTTTAATTGATCAATAATTACTTGCCGGTATATTTTGGCGTGGATACTTTGGAATAGTCCAGCTTTACGTTATTTCCCATCGCATATTTAAGGCCGCCCTCAATGTGCTTTACAAATAAAACATCGGTATAATGGTATGAAAAATGGCCCAACGCAGTATAAAACGACCTTCCGCCGTCAAAATCATGGTACCAGGCTATGGGATGCTTCCTGCCGTTTATTCCGCCTACGTATGAGTCCTCGTCAACAAATAATAATAGGTTTAGGCCGCTTTGAATATTAGTGAAATTGTACCATTCATCCTTCCATGTCATGTGATCCGGGTATTGCCTGGTTGATTCATTATCGGCATTTTCTACGTGCAGCACACCCTCTTTTGGCTCAGGGTGGCTAACAAATTGCGCGCCTACTAACTTTACATACCAGGGCCAACCCTTGCCGCCGGTTGATGCGCCGTGAATGCCCATGAAGCCTCCGCCGGCCTCAATGTACCTTTCAAATTCTATCCGTTGTGCGGTATCCAAAGTATTGGCATTGGTGCTGATAAATACAATGGCAGCATACCGTTTTAAATTATCTTCCGTGAAGTCGGTATTTTTTGAAGTAGTGTCGGCAATGAAATTATTCTCTGCAGCTATTTTTTCAACAGCTTTTATACCGTCAGGGATGGAGGCGTGGGCGTAGCCGGTTACTTTAACATAGACCAAAACCCTTGGTTTTTCCTGCGCCTGCAGACTGGGAGCCCGCGACGCTATGAGCATTAAGCACAGCAGGCATATTTTTAAGCTATATTTAAATATCATAATAGGTTTATAAGAGATTTATTTTCCAACCCTCTTTCTGTCATTCTGAACGCAGTGAAGAATCTTCTCCGATATGCATTAACGCTTGCTGTTCTGGCGTAGAAGATCCCTCGCTCTCGCTCGGGATGACAAAAAAATAATTATCAATACGTAAAAAACGACCATGCCCAGGCCTTATCCCCCTTATGCAAAGGCAAACTGCCATCATACTTGCCAGGCACTTCCAAATACCTTAACGCCTTGTTCATCCCTATTTGCGATGTGAAGTACACAAACACCGCCAGCTCCTTCATTTTCACATACGTCTTTTCTTTGGCGGCATCATAGGGGGTTAACACCTTCAGCCGGTTTGCGTAGGTTAGTTTTACAAAGTCGGTTTTGAATTGGGTTTGGCTTTTTTGGTTTATTTCGGTTAGCAGTTCGGCGAACAGCTTGCCGTCTTCGGACACGTAGCAATCTTTGATAATACCTGCCATTACCTTGCCGCAGCCGACCGCTTTCGCTCCCGGCGAATCGGGGGTGGTGGGCAGCATGGTATCGGCTATTTCGTCGAGAAGGGCAACCTGGGTTGCATCCAGCGCGGCGCCGTTAAGCGATTCCTTGCCGATGTTTTTAGCCGCCAGCAATAAGCCGGGCGAAAACGCCATGGCCCCGAAAAGCGCGGTGGTATGTGCTAAAGCTTGTCGTCTGTTCATCAGGTTTACAATTTGATTTTTAGATGTTTCCTTTTTTCAGTTCTTCCGCCGCAAAGCTCGCCGCACGGGCCGTGAGGGCCATGTAGGTGAGCGAAGGGTTCTGGCACGACGACGAAACCATGCAGGCGCCGTCGGTCACAAATACATTTCTGGCGTCCCAAACCTGGTTATGCTTGTTCAGCACCGAAGTTTTAGGATCATGCCCCATGCGGGCGAGGCCCATCTCGTGCACCGCCCCAATCTTGTTGTCGCCTACCTTATGCCCTTGTTTCAGTTTCACATCT
>Ga0206898_10105_pt1 | contig 25521 bp, 22 predicted proteins | sample Alteio_BWOrgHeat_50_FD_153237 | JGI IMG/M metagenome (GOLD analysis project Ga0206898, IMG submission 153237) | Enriched cells from forest soil in Barre Woods Harvard Forest LTER site, Petersham, Massachusetts, United States -... | ecosystem: Environmental > Terrestrial > Soil > Temperate forest >...
TAGGTGGAATATCAGTATCAGCACTTAAATCATTAGAGCGATACCCACCAGGGATAAAATTATAGTAATATTTTGTTTTATAGATAATTTATTGAAAACAAGCCACATTATAAAGATAAACAATCCCCAACTGGCGGCTTAGGTTAATTAATATCTGTAACCAAATCATGACGATTGGCATTTGATTAGTTCACCAATTTTGCTTTATATTTATCCATTCCCTCCAAAAACCTGAATTTATTTATTTGACCAATTATGGAAAAAGAGACCACTCCTGCCGGCGCCATGAACAGGCGTAAGTTTATTGAAAAAGCATCCGTGCTTTCCACCTTTATGATCGTCCCTCGTTTTGTGTTAGGCGGCAAAGGCTACACCGCCCCAAGCGACCTTATTACGCTCGGTTTTATCGGGACCGGCAAACAGGCGGGCGGTTTGAAACAGTCGTTTTTAGATACCAACGAAATTAAAATTGTAGCAGCAGCCGACGTTTATGGCGCAAAATTGCAGCTTTTTTGCCGGCCAGGTAAATAAATACTACGCCGACAACGCAGGTAAAACTAAGTATGCCGGTTGCTCCACTTATGCTGATTTTCGGGAAATATTGGGCCGTAAGGATATCGATGCCGTAGTTATTGCCGTGCCGGACCACTGGCATTCTGTGTGCGCTATATTAGCGGCCAGGGCCGGAAAGGATATTTATTGTGAAAAACCATTGTCGCTTACTATAAAGGAAGGTCGTGCAATGGTAACAGAGTCAAGGAAATACCAGAGGGTATTCCAAACCGGGAGCATGCAGCGCTCATGGCCGGAATTCCGGCAAGCCGTAGAGCTGGTAAGGAACGGTTATATTGGTGACCTGCAGACCATAAAAGTAAATGTAGGGCCGCCGCCTGTTGCCTATAACCTGGCCGCCGAAACAATGCCCGACACCCTGAACTGGGAATTTTGGCTGGGGCCTAATTCGCAGCAGGCTTATAACCACGCGCTTGCACCGGGACTTACTGATGATTTTTGGGCTAAATGGCGCAACTATAAAGAATTTGGTGGCGGCGGCATGACCGACTGGGGTGCGCACATGTTTGATATAGCACAGTGGGCAATGGATATGGACGGCAGCGGTCCGGTAATGGTAACACCGCCTGATAAAGACCATCAATTTTTAACTTATCAGTATGCCAGCGGCATAACAATGACGCATGAGCCCGCGGATACCCAGGGCGTAACATTTACCGGATCAAAAGGAAGTATTCATGTAATGAGGCGCAAACTGGAAACTACCCCCGAAGGGTTAAAGGATAAGGTAATAGGCGCGAATGAAAAGCATGTTTACCTGAGTGAAAATCATTATAAAGACTTCCTGCAGGCCATGCGTAATCGCACAAAACCCGTGGCCGATGTTGAAATTGGCCATCGTACCGCTACCGTTTGCAATATTGGCAACATAGCTTATGACCTGAAGCGTCCATTGCACTGGAACCCTGAGAAAGAGGAATTCATTAATGACGATGAAGCTAATAAGCTAACAGGGCGGGAAATGAAAAAAGAATGGGTGGTGTAGGGGAGCCGGTCTAGATTTACGAAGTTTTAGAAACTTCGTAAATCTTTGGTTAAGTGGTTGTTTGGCCCTTGCAATTATCTCCTATTTAGAAAACCCTACAAGCCGGTGTAGTTTTACCGGATCATAAATTTGACCGGATTTAATAACAACCGCAACTTTACGGACCTCGCGGATATTGGTTAACGGGTTGCCGTCAACTATTATAATATCTGCATGCTTACCAGGCTGAACAGAGCCGGTTTGCTTGTCTATTTTCATTGCCTGTGCGGGCGTTATCGTGGCGGTTTGTATGGCCTGCATCGGCGTTAAGCCGGCGGCCACGTAAAGTTCCAGTTCACGGTCAAGGCTGTAACCAGGGAAGCCCTGGTCTGTTCCTGCCACGATTGGTACTCCTGCATCGTAAAGAACTTTAACAATTTTGACCATGCTTTCATATACGGGTTTGAGCGTAGCTGCGCGAGCGGGATCCGCTTGCCCTGTATTTTTAAAAATAGCCTGCAAAGGCAGCGGCAACGTGTAAAAGGCCGGTTCCATGATAGTGATGTCGTCCTTTGCGGAGCGGAACACCATTTCAAAAACGCCTAATGTTGGGTCAATAACTACATGATGTGCTTTAATGAAGGCTATAGCCGCTTTACTTGTTGAATCTTCGAAATCAACCGACCTATCCTTTTTGCGCTTCATAATAGAATAAACATATTGCACATGGTTAACCATATCCATACCGGAATCCACACCCGCCTGGAGTGTCATTTTGTTCGGGATATGCCCGGTAACGGTAAGCCCGAGGCGGTGCGCTTCATCGCAAATAGCTTTAACTATTGGCGGGGTTACTGAGCTGTAAATTTTGATCTGCACAAAGCCATTATTATAATAACGGTCAACGGCCTTTATGGCTTCTTCTTTGGTGTCAGCCTGTATAATTCCTAAGGCATAGGGCCCTTTGCCATCTATGATGCCGGCTTTTAATATTACAGGCCCGATCCCTTGCCCTCCATCGATCGCTTTTTTTATCGCATTAATGTAACCGAACTCATTGCCGCAGTCCCTCACGGTGGTAACGCCTGCGGCAAGATAGGCCGGCCCCCATTCGGCTTGTTCAAAATGCGCATGCATATCCCAAAGGCCCGGTAAAACGGTTTTCCCTTTAGCATCGATGATTTTTGCATTGACAGGAATTTTTATTTCACCAACTTTTCCAACCGCTTTGATATTCCCATTTTCGATAAGCACCACAGAGTTTGGAATAGTCGTTGCGTTAACGACGTCTATTACGGTTCCACCAACGATGGCGATATTTTTACTTTCGGTGCCGGTTTTAGGTATTGCTTTTGTAAACAGCCGCATACTGTACGTTGCGGCCCTGCTAATAAGTTCAGGAAGTAACGGTTCGTACGGTTCGCGCATCATTTCAAGCTTGTCGGCCTCGGCGTCATTAGTGATAAGGCAATACATTAAACCTGCACGATCAGCCCAAAGTAGTTCATTGCCCCATATCAGGCCACTTACGGTGTAACGGTCAAGTATCAATGGCTTATTATTAAATGTGAGCGTATCATTTCCATCCTTTTTGATTTGCACAGACCCGAATGGCAGTGTTTTGATAGATGCAGGCTGATGATGATTTTTCCAGTACTGCAGCAGCGCCTGCTGCACCGTGCCCGGCGAATAGCCCGCAACCGGGAAAGTTAACGGCGTTATTTTTTGTGTATAGCTGGAGTCGTCAACTTTAATGTGGGCCTCGCTACCGCTTATGTTTACCACGTCGTTTATGGTTGCTGACCGTGCAGTATTGCCTTTCACACTTAATGAAATTGGTTCGAAACCGGTGGTTAGTTTTAGCTCTGCTTTTAAAGGCACCGGCGAGCCACGGTCAACAAATTTAAAATCGACACTGTAGGTAATTTCTTTATCGGTTTTACTGATATGGTAGGTTTCTTTACCAATATGCTGCTCAAATTTGTGAAGCAGAAAAGTAACACTGTCAGCTTCTTTAACCTGAGCATTAACTGAGGAAAGACAAATGGAAAGGCAAAATAGTGGGATTAATTTTTTCATGGTATGAAATAAGCGTAATTGCCTAAGTTAAGAGAATCAGGCCTTATGAACTAAAATCTTTCAAAAATAGTTGAAGGATTTCACGGGAGGTACTTGGGAATTTTAAAACTTATCCTTCATTCCCAACAAGCCCCAAATCCCTCCGCTATGTATTGCAAGGATACGGCTGCCTGCTTTGAAGTAGTCCTTGACAGCAAGATCATACACGGCATACAGCATTTTACCCGTATAAACAGGCTCGATCAGTATTCCGGTTGAAGCAACAAACTGTTTGATGAATTCGATAAGCTTTTCCTCCGTTTTTTCCGTAACCGCCGAAATGATAGTCGGTATGTAAGTGATAGCTCGCCGGTGCTGTTAAAAATTTATCGATCTCATCTTTAATAAAACCACCATTTTTTAATACCGGAACAGCATGGAATTGTGTTGACAATTGATTCTTTTGGATGCCATTGATAATGCCGGCGGCGGTTGTTCCGGTTCCGCAAGCGCAAAAAATATGATCGTAGTTCTCGTTTAGCTCGTCGACCAATTCGCTGCATCCTTTAGCGCCTTCGGCTGATGCGCCGCCTTCATCAATAAAAAACGCGTTTGGATCACCGCCAAAGTTTTTTTGAAACAATGCTTGTTTATCCTTATAGTTTTCCCGGTCGGTAAACAATAAATTCATCCCGTGCAAACGGCAAAGAAAAAAGCGTATCGTTGTTTACAGGTTCGCCGCGCACGATGCCGGTAGCGGCAAAACCAAATTTAGCAGCAGCTGCGGCTGTTGCGAGCAAATGATTTGAATAAGCGCCTCCGAAAGTTACCAGGTGGTTTTTATTTTCGGCCTGCGCGCGTTTTAAAACATATTTTAATTTGCGCCATTTATTGCCCGAAATAATCGGGTGGATTAGGTCGTCGCGTTTTATGAAAACTTTTAGCCCTTTCTCCTCAAATAAGGTATTTTTTATTTCCTGAACAGGGCTAAAAATTTCAAGATCGATTTCCATTGCCGAAAGCAGTTTGATTTCAAGATCCGAAAGGTAATACATTTTCAAATCTTCAAATTCACAAATTTTCAAATTAGTCAGTAACCTCAAAAACCACTACTTTTGCCCCAATGGCTGAAGAAACCGGGTTAATTGAACAGGATGAGCAGGATCTATATGAGCACCTGCGCATAATTGTTGATAAAGGGCAATCCCTTTTGCGAATTGATAAATTTTTAATGGTAAGGGTTGAAAACGCATCACGCAACCGGATCCAGAATGCCATTGAATTGGGGAACGTCCTGGTAAATGATAAAACTATCAAAGCGAGTTACCGGGTAAAACCGCTTGACGTAATCTCGGTAGTTTTACCGCACCCTCCCCGCGATACGGAGGTATATCCTGAAAATATCCCGCTTGATATTGTTTATGAAGATGATGATGTGCTGGTGGTAAATAAACCGGCAGGATTAGTGGTACACCCCGGATACAACAACTATACCGGAACCCTGGTCAATGGCTTGGTATATCATTTTCAGCAATTGCCTACGCTGCCGGGCAACGACGGCCGACCGGGTTTGGTGCACCGTATTGATAAAGATACTTCCGGCCTGTTGCTTATTAGTAAGAACGAGCGCTCCATGACCTGGCTGGCAAAGCAGTTTTTTGATCATACAATAACACGAAAATACACCGCCCTGGTTTGGGGCGACTTGCAGGAGAACGGCACGGTGACCGGCTATATTGGCCGCAGCATAAACGACAGGCGTGTGATGTCTATTTATGACGATCCTGAAAAAGGTAAATGGTCCGTAACACATTACAAGGTGCTGGAACGGATGACATATGTAACGCTGATAGAATGCCAGTTGGAAACCGGCCGGACCCACCAGATCAGGGCGCACATGAAACATATCGGACATCCGTTATTCAGTGATGCAACTTATGGCGGCGACAAAATTTTAAAGGGCACCGTATTCAGCAAATACAAGCAGTTTGTTGAAAATTGTTTTGAGATAATGCCCCGACAGGCGCTGCACGCACAAACGCTTGGATTTTTACATCCTACATTAAAAAAACAACTACTTTTTGAAGCGCCATTGCCCAACGACTTTGAAACGGTTTTGGAGAAGTGGCGACGGTATAGTGATCAGAGATTAGAGGTTGGAGATTAGTCGAAAAGTTCAAATTAATTATCAAACACTAATCTCTAATCACAAATCACTAATCTCTAATCACTCAAACATGACCCCTGTATTCATCAACTTTAATGGCGAAATTGTTCCTGCTGATGCCAAATTGCTCACGCTTAAAAACAGGGCGTTCAGGTATGGCGATGGTTTGTTTGAGAGCATGCGTATGATGAAGGGGCAACTTAAGTTTGCTGACCAGCATGCCGACCGTTTGCAAAGAGGAATGAAGGCGCTTAAAATTGACGGCTACTCGCAGATGGACGCCTGGTTTTTGAAGGAAAAGGCTGAGGTCCTGGCACGGCGCAACAAAGCTAAACATGGCCGCTTGCGTTTAACAGTTTTCCGCGATGCAGATGGCCTGTATGCGCCGTCGCAGAATAAAATGGGTTGGGCTCTCGAACTGCAGCCGATAGATGAACCCCGTTACTTTTTAAACAGCAAAGGTTTGATCATGGACATGTTTACCGATCTGCCAAAGGCAACCAATTACTTGTCGAACATTAAAACCTGTAATTCACTCATCTATGTAATGGCCGGTTTGTACAAAAATCAAAACAAACTGGATGACGTGTTTCTTTTAAACCAAAATGGCTTTTTGTGCGAAGCAAGCAGCTCAAATATATTTATCTGGTACCAGAATCATTTGTACACCCCTGCTTTGAGCGAGGGTTGCGTAGAAGGCGTTATGCGGCAGGTGATCATCAACCTTGCCCGACAAAACAATATACCAATGACAGAAGCGCAAATCAGTCCTGATATATTGTATGAGGCTGACGAGGTGTTTTTGACCAATGCAGGTCGTGGGATACAAAGCGTAATGGGCTTTGGGGTGAGAAGGTATTTTAATGAGGTGAGTAAGGTGTTGATTGACGAGTTGAATAAATTGTAGTTTTTGAGCCCGGAAGTTGGAAAGTCGGGAAGTCCGAAAGTGGAACAGGAAAGGGTTAAACGTCACTTAAAAAAGTAACTTTGTTTGTAAGAGGCGCCGGACATGAAAATAATCATCGAAATAGATAGTGAAAGTGAGATAGAAAAGCTATTTGTCTTACTCGAAGTTTTGACTATAAACACTGTCAAAGTTGTATTTGCAGATGATAAGGAAAGTTCTATAACTAAAGGTGATAAAACAATAGACGGAAAAAGTCTTTTTGGGATTTGGGCAAATAATCCACGATCAACAGAGTGCCTGCGAAAAGGCAGCTGGTAATGAAAGTCCCTTCTCTGCGGTGGAAACTTTCGAATACAAGCTGTTCCTTAGATCATCTTTAAATATGACAACCGTCATTATATAAACCAACCTGCTCAATGAACTTTACATAAGTAAAGTATTTGATCAGGAAATCATGGAAACACTACTTTTATCAACAGATTTTTTCAGCAGGCGCAAAGATTGCCGTTGAATATGGGTATGGTCTGGCCAAACAAATCAAAGCCAATGTAGTAATATGTAATGCAGTTATTATTCCGGCTGAGGCGCCACAGGCGGGCATTGTGATTTGGCCTATGGAAGAATATGACACGCTAATGGATCGCAGTACCGACGACTTAAAAGAATTAAAGGCTGAACTTGAGAAGGCTGACGAAACTTTTAAACCGATGATCACTTGTATCAGTGAGCCCGGCACTGTTGAAGATGTAATCAGTAGTATTGTTGCGAAAAATGAGATAGATCTTGTTGTAATGGGTACCCACGATCATAGTGGATTAACGGGTCTTATGATGGGAAACCATGCGCGCACTTCTATTGATAACATAAAAAAACCTTTATTGCTCGTCCCAGCGTCGGCGCCAAATACCCGGATCAAGAAAATAGCATTTGCTGTAGACTTTAAGCACGCTGACCGGGATTTGGAATCGCTATTTGAACTGATCCCGTTAGTAAAATCAATAAATGCAAAAGTGTTATTGGCGCATATCAGCGATGACAAAGATGAGTCCCCGGAATTTAAGCCATGGATAAAGCAATTTCTTACAGAAGTATCCAATAAAGCTAATTATCCGCATATCTATTACCGCCAAATAAAAAACGACAGGATCGACCAGGGATTGGATTGGCTATGCGAGCATGGACAGATCGACATAGTGGCAATGGTTCACCGTCCGCATGGCTTTTTTGATAAACTGTTAAACGGCAGCCACACCCAGAAAATGGCAGGCCACATTGCTATACCGTTATTGGTTCTTCCTGCAAAGAAATAAATGTGCCCGAGATCACTTTTTGCCTTGACAACCGTCATGGCACGCAACGAATACTAGCCGGATATTTGTGTCATAAAACAAAACAAATTGATCATGGCAACTTTAATAAATGCTCCGGCACAATGGATAGCTGAACCGGTAGCCGAGAAACAAACAAAAACTACAAATATTAATAATAGATTATTGGCTTTTGCTGATAGCCAGGCAAAAAACAAAACCTTATGGTTCATGGTTTCGCTGATCGTTCAGGGCGTACTTTTCCTGCCCGTGCCTGCCGTGCTGATGTATTATTTTAACGCGCCGATTATTGTACTGGGAATTACAATGGTTTTATTTTTCTCAAATATTATTGCCGGCATGGGCGGATTAGGCATCCGTTCATTAATGTTCCTTTTTGCTTTAAGCGTTATAATGCATATGATAATGCTGGCAATATTTATATTCTAAAAAACGATAAGTGCTGGTGAGAGCTGTTAGTTGCAATTATGCGCTAACAGCTTTTTTTGTTTTTAGTGTTTCAAGATTATAAAAAGGTGTTTCATAGACGCCTTTTTTTATAGAAGAAAGATCAGTATACTACAAGGGTTTTCTCCGGGCTTTGTTTCTATGTACCTTACTTCTTATCCACAATATTCACTCTGCACTCTTTGGCACAAACACAAGCCTTCCCTACACACTTGTTCGCCTGCCACATATCTAGGTTTTTTATGGTTTGATCGGCTATTTCCTGTAATTTGTCTTTTGTTAAATAAGCCGGATGCGATGTGATAAGTACATCAGGGTATTGCCCGGAATAAGACGGTACATTTGACAGCTTAATACCATGAGCCGCTGCCGCCGGCTTGTCGATGTGATCAGTACCTGCCGATCTTGTAACAATATACTTTATGCCAAAGCCTGCAAGTGTTTCGATCACCTGAGCCGAAACATCATCATTGGTGAATACAATAATCGCATCTTTTCCCTCGGCATAAATTGCCGTGTTAATATCCAGCGAGTTCGAGATCAGCGTGATATCGTGCTTCTTTTGATTAGCTTTCGCCAGGAATTCTTTTTCAAAAGGTTTTATACTATAGGCTACTGCTTTCATCCGTTTTGGTTTTTAATCCCAAAACTATTAATAGCAATTGGCAGGTGACATGAGCGCCGGCATTAAGAAAAGTGATATAGGTCAGTTTTTCATTTTGGCGAGACGAGGCAGGCTAAGGATGGTAATAAGGCTGCCCTTTTTATCAATCAGTCCCTCCTCTTTAAAATCGGATAAAGTGCGGCTAACGGTTTCTGTGGCCACGCCGGTAATGGCGGCCATGTCTTCGCGTGTAATTTTAAAACTATTCTCGTTTTTATTTTGCCGGTGCAGCCGAAGGATAGCCTCAGCCATTCTTTTTCGTACCGAATGATAGGCAAGTTGTAATAATTGCTCTTCCTTGTCCCTTATGTTATTGGATAAAAGTTTGATGAACTGTCCTGTAACGTCGGGATATAAATTGATCAGTCGTTCAACCTGGTCTGTAGGGATCAGGCACAATTTGCAATCTTCCAGAGCAGTAGCGGTATCGCTGTACGGCTCGTTTGCAAGCACGGCGTTTATCCCCAAATAATCATCTGTTGAGTACAGTCCTGTCATTAACTCCCGCCCGTCTTCGGCCAGCTTAACCGTCTTAACTTTCCCGCTGATCAACAAGTAAAGACCGTTACCCTTATCTCCCTCATAATAAATTACCTGGTCCTTTTTAAATTGCCTGCTTTTGCGTTCCAGTATAATTTTCTCCAATTCGGCCAGGCCGTTATTTTTTGACACAAGCGTGCTTAATTGGTCCAGCGATTTGCTGTAAAAGTTTTGCTGCGCATCTTTTTTCTTAAGGCGAGTCTCAATGGCGCTCAAAAGTTCCATATCATCGAAAGGCTTTGTCAGATAGTCATCGGCGCCCATTTCCATGCCTTTGCGGAGATCCGCGCGTTCGGCCTTCGCCGTTAAAAAAATGAAAGGAATATTTGCCGTAGCGGGCTGCTTGCTCATCAGGTATAATACGCCGTAGCCGTCAAGCTCCGGCATCATTATATCGCAGAGGATAATGTCAGGCAGGTATTTAACAGCAAGCTCGACTCCTTTTTTTCCATTGTCGGCCCCATATGCGGTATACCCTGCCAGCTCAAGTATTTCGATAATATTCTCGCGGATATCATCATTGTCTTCAATGATCAGTACTTTATAGTTCATACAAGCGGAAATGTGATGGTGAATTTTGTACCCTGGTTAATACTGCTGCTAAATTCAACTTTGCCATTCATCAGGTCGGCGTATCGCGCAACAATGTTCAGTCCCAATCCGGTACCTGGAATATTTCCGGTGTTGTTCGCCCTGAAAAATGCTTCAAATAAATGTTTTTGATCCGTCTCGGGAATGCCGATACCATTATCCTGCACCATAATAATACAGTTTTGCTCATTGATCTCCGTGTTAAATTCAATAAAAGTGTTTTCGCCGGAGTATTTTATGGCATTGGAGATCAGGTTTATAACGCAGTTTTTTAACAGGTTTTGATCGAGGTTTACCATGCTGTTTGTCCCAGTATGCTGGTAAATAATGCTTTGGTTTTGCTTGGCTATCACCTGCATTTCTTCGGTGATCTCTTCGGCCAGCTTAACAATGTCAAAAACACTGAAGCCAGCCTCTACTTTGCCGGCCTCAAGCTTTTCGAGCGAAAGGAAATCATTTAAAATGTTGGTGAGGTTACCCACTGCATTCTTTATTTTAGCAATGTGCTTGCTGATATTAGGGTTGTTGAAGGATTCGGCATACTTCTCTATCAAGGAAGCCGACAGTTGTACTGTGCTCAATGGTGTGCGAAACTCATGCGAGGCCATAGAAACAAACCGGCTTTTTAGCTGGCCGAGTTCCTTTTCCTTTTCTAATGACTGGCTCACCTCTTCTTTGGCCAGCTGAAGCGCCTTTACCGAATGTTGTAATGATTTTGTCCGCTCTTCAACAAGTTCTTCAAGATGTGCCGCATATTCTTTTAAACGATCTTCGGCTTCTTTTTGCACACTAAGGTCATGGATAAAGCCGGTATAGATCTTCCGGCCGGAATACTGCACTTCGCTAACGCCCAGCCTGAAAGGGAAAGTAGTTGTGTCCTTTCTTAGCCCCGTTACCTCGCGGCCAATGCCAATAATATGGGCATTGCCCGTGCGTTCGTAGCGGCTGATGTACTCGTCGTGGTGTTCCCTGTGCGGCGATGGCATAAGCATGGATATGTTATGCCCTATCACCTCTTCAGGAGCATAGCCAAAAAGTTTACATGCCGACGGATTAATTGATTCAACTTTGCCCCGCTCATCAATGGTAATAATGCCGTCTATCGCATTTTCGATGATCGCTTTTAATAGGGCTGCATTTTCCATAACGGGTTATATAAGGTTTGATCTGTTGACCATATGACAAATATCACAAAAGGTGCGGTCTTAAAAGTAGTCAAGTTCAGATAAAAAAGTGATGAAGGTCATTTTTTTTGCCTCTTTAAATTTGAAATGTGAAGAGGGAGCTATAATTTCGTTTGAGTTCGTAGCTGTTTATAAGTCATAGATGACCAATCGCTTTTTGCTACGGACTATCGACCATCGTCTATGGACTTTCCCACCAAACCTTAACACAATGCTATTGTCAATTTAATGTTGCGATAAAACCAATAACCTTTTTTATAGTTAGCTTGTGTAATGATAACAAAAGAAGAGATTTTCGGCTATGTGCCGGATGAGAAATACAGCAAAGCTGTAGCCTATTTATCCATGGAATTTGCGATTGACCAGGCGCTGAAGATCTACAGCGGCGGTCTGGGCTTTTTAGCGGGTTCACACTTACGCAGCGCCTATGAATTAAAGCAAAATCTTCTGGGCATCGGTATGTTGTGGAAGTATGGCTATTACGACCAGGTGCGGGACCATAATGCTTTGATGAAGCCAGAGTTTGTGGCTAAAGAATACTCCTTTTTGCAGGATATGGGTATAGTTTTTACAGTCCCGGTTCATGATGCACCGGTACATGTAAAGGCTTACTTACTGAAGCCTGATATATTTGGTTCGGCGCCTTTATTTTTATTGAGCACAGATCTTCCTGAGAACGATGATGTTTCACGTTCAATCAGTCACTGCTTATATGATCCCAACGAAACCACCCGCATTGCCCAGGCTATTGTTTTGGGCATAGGGGGGGCTATGTTGCTGGATATTTTAGGAATAGAACCCGACGTTTATCATATGAACGAGGGACATTCAGTTTCGCTGAATTTTTACCTGTATGCCAAATACAAGAGCCTTGACGAGGTAAAGAAGAGGGTGGTGTTTACAACCCATACCCCAGAGATGGCAGGCAATGAAGCGCACGGTTACGGTTTGTTAAAAGAGATGTCTTTTTTTTACCATTTGCAGGAACATGAGGCAAAATCACTGCTGGATATGGACGGAGATAGTTTTAACTATACAGTTGCCGCACTTAAATTTTCGCGCAAAGCCAACGGCGTTTCAAAAATACACGGAGAGGTCGCCCGGCAAATGTGGAATAGTTACAGCGGCATTTGCGAGATCACATCAATAACCAATGCACAAAACAAAAACTACTGGAAAGATCAGTTATTTGAAGATGCGCTGGCCGGTAATAACAATGAGGCCATCGTTAGCCGGAAAAAAGAGATGAAGCGCAGCCTGTTCAAAACAGTTGCCGACCAGTGTGGAAAGTTATTTGATGAAAACGTACTTACCATTGTATGGGCCCGGCGTTTTGCAGGCTACAAACGCGCCGACATGGTAATGTATGACTGGGAGCGTTTTCTGAATTTTGTAAACAATACGCAACACCCCGTGCAGATCATTTGGGCAGGCAAGCCTTATCCCGGCGACAATGGCTCAATAGACCTGTTTAACCATATCATTAATAGTATTAGACCTTTGGCCAATTGCGCAGTATTGACCGGTTATGAGCTTGGCCTCTCGGCTTTATTGAAAAAAGGCGCTGACGTATGGCTTAATAACCCCAGGATGTACCGGGAAGCTTCCGGGACCAGCGGCATGACGGCCGCAATGAATGGGGCCGTGAACGTCTCACTGCCCGACGGCTGGGTACCCGAGTTTGCAAAGAACGGAGAGAATAGCTTTGTGATCCAGCCTGCGCCTGATGAACTGACGTGGGAAGAAAAAGACAGGGAGGAATCCAGAAACCTGATGGATATCCTGGAGCATCACGTTTTGCCGACATATTATGACAACAACCAGAAATGGCTTGAGATTGTAAAAAAAGCGGCCGCAGATGTTGTCCCGGCTTTTGAATCAGGAAGAATGGCCAACGAATACTACGAAAAAATGTACAATCTTTAAAAGTAACACATAATTAATATTGTAATTAGTTTTTAGTTATCAATTATCCCTACCTTTAAGTAATAATTAAAAGTTTTCTTTCGTTGTATCTGATGAGGATCAGGTAATAATGTGACTGCCGTCTTATATCTCTTATAAAGTATTATTCACTTTTACAAATAAATGTATGATGACTTAACCCGAAAGACATGAAAACTTTCCTGATCTTCAACGACAATTCTTCTGAAGCAAGGCATGCCGCAGAATTTACCTTGGCCATAGCGCAAAAAATACAGGCTGATATCATATTGTTCAATACCGCTGCGGCCACCAGGCGGGTTGCTGAAAAAGTGCCGGCCGGTTATATTTTTAAGTCAGGCGGCGATCAGGATAAATATCAAAGGAAAGATGAACTGCAAATTTCTGAAACGCTTCATCACTTAAGAATGCTTAATAAAGAGCAGCTTAATTTTAAACCGGAAATTGAAGAGGTCGATATTTCACAAATGAATGAAGTGAAGGTTGCGGAGCTGATCAACAAAAACAATATCTGGATGATGATAAAAGGGATGAGTGATATTACTGCGTCTGACAACTCAAACCAGGCTTTAAATATACACACAGTTTTAAATAAAGTACTTTGCCCTTTATTGCTTATTCCGGCAAACTGGCAATTGAAGGATATTGAACGTATGGCATATATCGCCGATCTGCGTTATTGCCGGATCCAAATAGTCAGGTTCCTGGCCGAACTTGCACGGCCATGGAAAGCTGTATTATCGATTGCCCATAAGTCGGCGGATGGCCTTCCTGATATGGATGAGAAATATGCATTGACCGTGTTCAGCGAAGAAGTTTGCCGCCGGGTTAATTACGACCAGATCTTTTTTAACAACATAAAGGAAAAAGACCTTTCAAAGGTTGTCGACGTTATTATCAACGGGATGCACAATGATGTATTGGTAATGGTGAACCATCGTAACCATTTCCAGGAAATAGTGGGCCGCTACATCACTGATACGCTCCCGGTACATGTCACTATTCCTGTGCTCGTATTTCCATCCTGATTGTTTATGAGTTATAAAATGTTGTAATAGTTGTAGTGGTTTAAATCCTATCTTTATAATATAACAATTATAACCTTTACAATTATTACAACCACTACAACATTGGAAACTAACCCCGCCCAATTTGAAAACTTCTGGCATTTAAGCGCAGATGAAGCGTTATCGCAATTATCCTGCAGTGTTAATGGTTTAACCGACAGCGAAGCTGCAAAAAGGTTAAAACAATATGGCCCCAATACCATAAAAAGCAGCGCGAATGCCTCAGCAATTCTTTTGTTTTTGTCGCAGTTTAAAAGCCCCGTTACCATATTGTTGATCATAGCGGCCTTATTGTCGGCTGGTCTTGGTGATATGGCTGACACTGTAATTATTCTAACAATAGTATTGATCAGCAGTTTTCTTGGTTTCTGGCAGGAAAAAGGTGCTGCAAATGCAGTGAAAGAGCTTTTAAAGCTTGTTCAATTGCACTGCAAAGTTTTCAGGGCCCAGCAAAAGAAGGACCTGCCGGTTGAAGCCGTGGTTCCCGGTGACATAGTTTTTTTGTCGGCAGGCGATATTATTCCCGGCGACAGTTTGCTATTGGAATCGCAGGAACTATTTATTGATGAGGCTGCCTTTACCGGGGAAACTTACCCTGTTGAAAAAACCTGCGGGGTGTTGCCTGTCGATACGCCTTTATCCAAAAGAACCAACTCCCTTTTTATGGGTTCGCATGTGATCAGTGGGAAAGCGAAGGCATTAGTTATCCAAACCGGCAAGGACACCGAATTTGGCAAGATCTCTTCCGGCCTTCAGCAAAAAGCACCAGAAACGGATTTTGAAAAGGGCATCCGCAAGTTTGGCTATATGCTTATGGAGATCACGTTACTACTTGTCATTATCATTTTCGCCATCAACGTATTGCTCCACAAACCAGTGCTCGATTCATTCTTGTTTTCGCTGGCGCTTGCGGTTGGGCTTACACCGCAATTATTGCCGGCTATTATTAGCGTTAACCTTTCAACAGGCGCCCGGCGTATGGCTAAGTTGCAGGTAATTGTAAAACGACTGTCTTCCATTGAAAACTTCGGCAGCATGAACATTCTCTGTTCAGACAAAACCGGAACTATAACCGAAGGAAAAGTAAACCTGAAAGACACGCTGGATATTGCGGGCAAACACAGCGACAAGGTCCTTCAATACGCCTGGCTCAACGCTTCTATGCAGAAAGGATTTAACAATCCCATTGATGAAGCTATCTGTTCAACTTATAAAGAGGAAAAGAATGACTATACTTTACAAACGGAAATTCCCTATGATTTTATCCGGAAAAGGTTAACCGTTCAGGTGAAAAACAGTACGCAAAATATAGCGATTACTAAAGGGGCCTTGAATGCTGTTTTGGCAATTTGTACACAAGCAGAAACAGCCGATGGCACGCTGGTGATTATTGAAGGCTGCAGAAAAGCAATCACTGACCAATACCAGCAATTAAGCAACGCTGGTTACCGCACGTTGGGCGTAGCTTACAAACCTGCGGAGGTAACTCATAATTTTACAAGGGATGATGAGAAAGACATGATCTTTTTAGGTTTCGTCACCTTATTTGATCCGCCTAAAAAAGACGTGGCCGATATTTTAGTGAACCTGGATAAAATGGGGGTGAAACTTAAAATAATAACAGGTGATAATGCCCTGGTTGCAAGAAGCCTTGCTTTGCAGGTTGGTATCAAAGATCCCAAAATACTTACCGGGGCCGATATGCAGAAGATGAGCAATGCGGCTTTGATGCACCAGGCGCAGTTAACCCATATTTTTGCCGAGGTTGAACCCAATCAAAAAGAACGCATTATACTGATGTTGAAAAAAGCTGGAAATGTGGTTGGTTTTATGGGCGATGGTATTAATGATGCCCCCGCGCTTCATACCGCCGATGTGGGCATATCCGTAAATACGGCGGTTGACGTTGCCAAAGAAGCAGCCGACATTGTTTTATTGAGCCAGGACCTTGATGTACTGGCCAACGGCATTATAGAAGGCCGTAAAACATTTACCAATACCATGAAGTACATCTTTATGGCTACCAGTGCCAACTTTGGCAATATGTTCAGTATGGCGGGGGCTTCGTTATTCCTGCCGTTTTTGCCATTGTTACCAAAACAAATATTGCTGACCAACCTTTTAACCGACTTCCCGGAAATGGCTATTGCAACGGACCGGGTAGACCAAATTAACATCCAATCGCCGCAGAATTGGGACCTTGGATTTATCAGACGATTTATGATCACCTTTGGCCTGCTTAGCTCCGTATTTGATTACATCACGTTTGGGGTATTGATCTATGTATTCCATGCAAGTGAAAAAACGTTTCAAACCGGCTGGTTTATTGAGTCGGTGATCTCGGCTACATTAATTGTGCTGGTTGTGCGTACAAGGCTCCGGTTTTTCAAAAGCCTGCCTGGTAAATATTTATCGATAGCAACCGGCTTTATTTTATTGTTTGTACTGATATTACCTTTAACGCCATTGTCTGCCTGGTTCGGTTTTGTAAGGTTACCTGTCACATACTACGGCTGGATGGCGATGATCGTAGTGTGTTATATTCTTTCTGCGGAATTGGCTAAACGCTGGTTTTACAGGAAAGTTAGAGTTGCTGTGCACCATCGCAGGTATAAACTTTAATCTGCATTGAAGCGTTTAATGATGTGTCACCATAGACTGTTTATAAAAACAGATTGGCAATGATTATCTAATGAAGATTAATTTTGGTACAATTGCAACACATCAATTTTGAATTACACGTTGAAGCCCCATATTAATAAACAATTATTCCGCACCGCCTTATTGATTTGTTCGATGATATGGTTTTTAACAGCATGCACAAAAAAAACTATCCCGCGCAATGATAATCCGTCAAATCCCGCTGATAGCACAGTTGTGTTGGATACCTTGCCATCCTTTAATTCCCCTTCGGGTATTACGATAGATGCTGCGGGAAATCTTTATGTGGCAGATTACGGCAACAACCTTATCCGTAAAATAACCCCTGCTGGTGTGGTAAGTACATTTGCCAGCAGTGGTAACCAGGGCCGCATAGATGCCACGGGCACCCTGGCTTCGTTTTCAAGGCCTACCGGTATTACTGCAGATAATGCGGGGAATTTATTTGTGGCCGATGCGGGGAATAATAAAATAAGAAAAATAACGCAGGCCGGCGTGGTGAGTACCTTTGCTGGAATTGATACAACAGGGGCGGTTAACGGTGCAGGCAATGTAGCTTCTTTTTTTGACCCTCTTAGCGTTGCAGTTGACCCCTCGGGCAACGTATATGTGGCTGATGCCGGGAATAATCTTATACGTAAAATAACATCCGCTGGGGTTGTAAGCACGCTGGCAGCAAATGACACGACCAACAACTCAACGGCCCCCGAACTTAATAACCCTACAGGCGTAGCAGTTGACGCCGCAGGACATGTTTATGTAGCCAATTATTTAAACAATAATATTCTTTTGGTGAACCCGACGGGAGCAGTCAGTTTATTTGCCGGGACAGGGCAGCAGGGCGCCGATAATGGGTCTGCAAGCTCGGCCACTTTTTACCTCCCTAATAATGTTGCACTTGATGCTGCCGGAAATGTGTATGTTGCTGACGGCATTAACAACCTGATTCGCAAAATAGCTACCGACGGAACGGTAAGTACCCTTGCCGGCAGCGGCATGGCAGGGGCAATTGACAGCACTGGCGTTAATGCCTCATTTAACGGTCCGGCCGGGTTGATAGTTGATCCAGTGGGGAATGTTTACGTGGCCGACTCAAACAACAACCTGATCCGTAAAATAACCCCTGCCGGGGTCGTGACCACCATTGCCGGCAGCGGTTTGCAGGGCTCAAAAAATGGCGTCGCCATTGCTTATCGTAATAAAAGGCAGATCAAAAACACATTTAAAAATAATTTAAACCTTCTTTACAGGCCAAAGCCTAAGTAGTCGAACTAGGTACACTGAACCGCTTAATGATTTGGTAATATATCGTTAATATATAATGTACAATGGTTCGTTATGTTAGCATTATGTTAGCTTTTTATTAGTATTTTGTATGGACCGTACCATAAAAAGGTATTTAGTTTTAATAATGGCATTGATATACATGGTATTTGCCTGCGGCTATGTTTTGTTTTGTAAGAGAGATACCAGGGTCATAAACGTCCTTAGCTGTTTTTACTCATTTAAATCTCAGCAAAAAGCAAGCGCGTCACAAGTATTAAAAAATTCTCCAACACATAAAACTCCACTTTCATATAGCTTTTTAAGCAGGCCGCGTGTAGTCATTAAACGAATTGCGGCCATAAGCTTTGGTTTGATAACTATTATTCTTTTATCTCCTTTCATATTCTTTTTTGAAAAAAGACGGTCTTTAATAAGAGTAAGTGCCCCACCTTGTTTTTACCCATGTCCGGGTATTGTATTTTATCAAAACTGGCGTATTTGATGTGCCGGTATAATTAACTCTTTTCGAATTATTTATAATACTGTGGCATATATTTTCGTTAACAAGCGAAGCTTAAAAACTACAGTCATTTTTTGTTTAAAATATTACCCCAATGACAGACGAATTAATTATTCAACAATTAAAAGATAAAGAAGCGCAATTATTACATGAACTAAACAAGGTTCGATTAGCTTTAAAGGCGTTCATTGATGAGAATATGGGGTTTGGAATCACAAATTCCAAAAACTATGTCGCTGATGATCTTATACCCAAAACTTACAGCGCCGGCTTAACATATGGCAGCAAGATTTTATTTATTTTGTTTAACGAAGGTAAGCCACTGTTGGTCGACGATATCGTGATGGCTATACATGCTTACGAGCCAGGGTTAGACACAGATAAACTTCATAAAAATGTAAGTTACAATTTATCAATGCTGGCAAAATATTCAAAAATCAGGAAGCATCCTTTTAACAGGAAAATAAAATACTCGCTTTGATTTTTCCGGCCAATATCCGGCCTTTAGATAACATTCATTGGCCGGATATTTACATCCTAACCGTTTCAGGACGCGATTGCTGTAAGTCTCGTAATAGATCAACACATTACTTAATTTTTTTATAATCTATGAACACCGCTGCTTGCTCAACAGGCAATTAATTTTCGTTGTGAAGATTAATTACCCTTTAGAAAATATTTTATTAACAAAAGTTGATTTTTTGTCCGTTTGTTTAGTATTTGTTAACTTTTTGTTGTTGAACTAACAACAATTCCGTAATACACCGGAGATAGTTTTGCTGCGATAAATTAAAATCGCAATATGAAACAAAATTTACTAAGAATCTCACGGTTGCTTTTAACGCTTGTGATAGTGTTATTTGCGTGCAGCGAATTGTTTGCACAAAACCTTACCGTAAGGGGCGTTGTTTTGGATAACAACAACCAACCATTGCCTGGTGTAAGTGTGCTTATAAAAGGTAGTGAAAAAGGTACCATAACAGGCGTAAACGGGCGCTTTACAATTGCAGTTGATAAAGGCCAAACATTGGTTTTTAGGACATTAGGATTTGTTACCCAGGAAGTGGTAACAAACGATGTAAGTATTTCAATTGCACTTGTGCCTGACACAAAGGCACTTAATGAAGTGGTTGTGACCGCTTTGGGTGTAAAAAAGGAGTTCCAGAAACTTGGGTTTTCTCAATCACAAATTAAAGGTGAAGATTTAACCGTGGCCCGGGATGCGAATCCTTTAAACTCATTGGCCGGAAAGGTTGCCGGGTTACAAATTGGCGCAAGTGCAGAGTTTTATGGCTCGCCAACAGTTGTTTTACGTGGCAGTAAAGACATACTATATGTAATTGACGGCGTGCCTACTGAATCTGACACCTATGATTTTAATGCTGACGACGTTGATACCTACACCGTATTAAAAGGCCCGAACGCGGCAGCTCTTTACGGGTTTAGAGGTATTAATGGTGCCATAATCATAACGACCAAAAAAGGGTCGAAAGATAAAAAAGGCTGGCAGATAGATTTCAACAGCACAACTGAAGCCGAAAAAGGATTTCTGGTGTTGCCTCAAAGCCAGGCTGAGTATGGCCGCGGAACTGGTTACGTATATAATTACGGAAACGTGTTGTATGATAACACACAAAGGTTACCTGAGTGGGGGCCGCGTTTTGAAGGTCAGCCAATCCAACAATATGATAGCCCTTATAATCCAACTACAGGTATAAGAGGAACTACTCCATGGCTGGCAAGAGGCGCCAACAACTTTAATAATTTCGTTCAAACTGGCTACACTACTACAAACTCATTGTCTATAGCCGCCAGTGGAACCAATTATGATATCCACATGTCATACGGGCACACCTATCAACAAGGTGATTTCCCCAACACCAAGCTGAATATTGACAATTTTAAGATAGCTGCCGGTTACGATATCTCAACTAAACTTCGTGTTGATGCTGATCTTAACCTTAACGAACAGTATTCACCAAATATTCCCGATGTAGATTATAGCCCCCAAAGCTATGCCTATATGTTTAAAGTTTATGGGTCATCTGACTATGACGTAAGATCTTTGAAAAATGTTTACCAGGGACCACAGGGTGTTCCTGGATTAACACAATATGCAGCTGAGTATGGCCGTCTGAACAACCCGTATTTTGTTGCGGATAAATGGCTGAAAGGCAGGACCAAACAGACTGTTTATGGATCATTAAAACTTACCTACAAATTCAACAAAGATCTGAGCGCTTACATACGCACGGCCCTGAATACTTACAATGAACGTAATACCGAAGATGTTCCGGCCAGTGCGAACCTAAACCAATACCTGCCATGGTATTATTTTGGATGGTATGGCGACTACAGGCAGGATGACCGTAACCTATTGGAAAATAATACTGACATAGGCCTGAATTATAATCACAAATTTGGAAGCTGGAACATCGGGGGACTTCTTGGTGCTAATGAGCGTTCATTCACCTATAATTCTGATTGGGCTACCACCCAGGATTTGGCGCTTCCAGGTGTATACAATTTAAATAACTCCCTTAACAAGCCATATATCTACAATTTTGGCTCTAAAATGCAGGTTAATAGTGCTTTTTACTCGGTTGATATCGGATTTAAGAACTATTTTAACATTAATACCACAGGCCGTGTAGACAATCTTTCAACACTGCCATCTGGTAACAATACATTTTTCTACCCTTCTGTATCAATTAGCAGTGTTATAAATGACTATATTAAGCTGCCTGAATTTATTTCATTCCTGAAAGTTCGCGGTTCATTTGCCGATGTTAAAGGCGGGTTAACTTCACCAACTATTGGTACATCATATAATGCTTTACAATCAACCGCTTTGGGTACCGGCTGGAACTCACAGCCCGTAACCAATTTATTAGGTTATGGTTCTGAGCATTACACACCGTATAACGGACCAACTTATGTAAATGAATCCCCTATTTCATCAGCTACTTATTATAATGGTACATCTTCGGTTGCTGTATCAAATACCATTGCAAATCCTTTGATTAAGCCTTTTGACGTAAAATCATACGAAGCTGGTTTTGATGCTAAATTTTTAGGAAACAGGCTGGGGTTAAACGCAACTTATTTTTATACCATTAACGGGCCAAACATTGTACAGCTGCCAGTATCAACAGCTACAACCTATACCAGCCAGTTGGTGAACGGGTTAACAACCGACAAACAAGGCTTTGAAATTGAATTGTTAGGAACCATACTGCAAAACCCGAACGGACTTAATTGGGATGTGAATGCTAACTATTCAACATACAGGGAAAAAATAAAATCAATATATGGCAATCAAACATTCTTGCAGCAAAATGGGCATAACTATGTAGTTGGCGACAGGCCCGACGCTATTTACGGGACGAAGTTTGTGAGAGACGGAAACGGAAATATCGTTAACGGATCAGGCGGCTTGCCGATGACTGCTGGCGGCGGTATAGCGCAAAATGGTTTATTGGGTTATGCGGACCCTGACTTCTCTTTCGGTATCACCAACCATTTCAGCTATAAAAACTGGTCGCTAAGCTTTGAGTTCGACGGAAGAATTGGTGGTAAGATCTATGACAGAACATACTATCAGTCGATGAACGGTGGTACCGCTGTTGAAACAACTGAAGGTGCCTTCGGTGCTGCCCGTCTAGCCGATTGGAATGCGTTTAAAGCTACCGGTCAATTGGCCAATGGCAACCAGGGATCATACGTTGGTCCGGGTGTAGTTATTGCCAGTGGCACACCGGTGTTTGTTAATGGCCAAATCTCAAATTTAAGCCAGTTAACCTTTGCACCGAACACACATCCGGTTTCGGTTCAGAGCTATGTATCCAGCGGTATCGACGGCAATTTTGATGAATATTATATGTTGAGCCGCTCCTATGCAAAACTGCGCGAATTGACTATAGGTTATTCATTGCCTTCAAAAATGCTCGAACGCAGCTTTATAAAGAAAGTGTCTTTCGCGCTTGTTGGCAGGAACCTGCTGTACTTTGCTGAACGTAAAGACATAGACCTGGATCAATTTGCAGCCGGTTATAACGCTTCAGACCGTTCAATTGTAGGAACCAACGGTGGCAGCGACCTTATAAGCCCTACGTCACGTCGTTACGGTATTAACATCCATTTAACATTCTAATTGTTTAATCGATTAATAAAAAATTTATGAAATTAAGATCAATCATCCCATTAGCGCTATTGTTAACAATAGGCATGGTATCTATCACAGGTTGTCAGAAGGGAGACCTTATTGATAACCCAAACGTAGCGGGAAATAGCTCGATAGTTCCCCTGTCGTTATTGCTCAATCACCTTACCGCAACATTAATACGGTCTGAAGAACAGCCTTTTGCATATTCACAAGTTGCAGGTCAATATGACATTGCCAACTATTCTTACTACCGGGGTACCAATTATTATACATTTGGTAATTCCTCTGATAGCTATGACATATTGAAATATGCGCTCAAATTACAGCAGCAGGCCACTTCTCAGCTTGGCAACCAAACAAACAAATACTATGCAATAGGCCAGTTTTTTAAAGCCTACGCAGGTATTTGGTTATCACAAAGGGTAGGCGATATTCCTTTCTCACAAGCAGGTAACCCTTCCAATCTAACGCCTAAGTATGATGTGCAGCATGACGTTTACAAAAACGCCCTTGCTTTGCTTGATAATGCGAATACTTTAATAGGTGCTTTAGCTGTTGGCAGTACTGCAAATGCAGCATTCGATTCAGGCGATATATTTGGCCTTACCTATGTACAATGGCAGAAAGTTATCAACACCTACCGCTTGCGTGTACTCATCAGTTTAAGCAAACGTGCCGTTGATAATGCAGATCTGCAGGTGCCACAGCAATTTGCAACAATTTTAGGTAATGCCACACAATATCCTATCATGACCGCCAATAGCGATAACCTGGTTTATAAATACAATACAGTAAACCGTTATCCTACATTTACCTTAGGTTATAACCCATATAATAACTTCGCGAATGTTGGCGCTACTTATTTAAACATTACAACTGCAACACAGGATCCCCGTACTTACATAGTGTCTACACCTGCGCCTATCCAGGTTGCTAATGGAAAACTTGTTAGCGATTTCACTGCCTACGTTGGGTCGGACATCAACCTATCGCAGTCGGCGTTGTTAACCAATTCAAACGCGGGACAGTATTCATTTAGTAACTACCCACGTTATTACCTTTCATCAAGCGGAGCAAGTGCAGAACCATTTATATTTGTTGGCTACTCTGAAATGTGCTTTAATATTGCCGAAGGAATAAACAGGGGCTGGGCCACCGGAAGTTCTTCAACCTGGTACACTAATGGCATCAATGCGTCTTTGGCCAACTATGGGCTCACTAACGGCCAGGTAGTGACTATCGTCTTCCCTGTAACGTCTACCGATCCGGTTTCGAACCCTAAAAACTTAGCCCAGGGTGCTGTATGGGGTACCGCAACAGTGAATATCCCACAGTTTTTGGCAAACGTTGTTTATGCCGGCGACAATGCAGCAGGTCTTACACAAATCTTATCCCAGAAATACGTGTCGATGAATAACAACTCGGGCTGGGAAGCTTATTATAATTTCCGTCGTACCGGGTTACCTGCCTTTGCACAGGGCGGAACAGGTATCGGCACTCCAAATAATCAAATCCCGCGCAGGTGGTTATACCCCGCTACTGAATCGGCATATAACACTTCAAATTACAAAGCGGCGTTATCTTCGCAATTTGGCGGGACCGATGACCAGTTTAAAGATACCTGGCTTACTAAATAGGATAAATAAATTTTTACAGGAGCAGGGGTTCTTAGCCAGGGCCCCTGTTTTTTTAATTAATTAAGGTTATGAAAAAAAGCATATTATTTTTTGGAACATTTTTAACGGCCATTGGCGCTTTTGCCCAGGTGGCTGACAGTGCAAAACGGCATGTGGTTTTACAAGGCGCCTCAAATTTTCGCGATTTGGGCGGATATGCAACAACAGATGGCCACCACGTAAAATGGGGCCAAATATACCGCAGTGCCGATATCAGTAAATTGACCGAGGCTGATCTGGCAATACTAAAGGACAAAGGAATTGACTACGATGTTGATTTTCGCGGTCACCAGGAGTCGGCCCAGGCGCCGGACAAACTGAACCCGGGAACTGACTATATTCTGCTGCCGGCAGGGAGTGATAATATGGATTGGGTGAAATCAATTTCAACGCTAAAAGGTAACCAGGGCGATTCGCTTATGATTGTCTACTACAGTAATACCCAATATCTCGCTGAACGTTATAAGCCCTTTTTTGATAAACTACTTGGCCTTCCAAAGGATAAAAGCCTGGTTTTTCACTGTACTGCAGGAAAAGACCGCACTGGCATAGGCTCGGTGTTATTGCTCTACGCGCTTGGAGTACCGTATGACACAATTGTGAGCGACTACCTTGCATCAAACTATTACCGCCAGGCTGCAAACGTTAAAATGATTGATCAGATGGCGAAAATGGCACATATAGATCCACAGGTTGCGGCATCCATGGCAGGTGTAAAAAAAGAATACCTGGATGCTACTTTTGCTGCACTAACCAAACAGTACGGTTCCGTTGATAATTTTTTACGGACTCAGATCGG
>Ga0206898_10107_pt1 | contig 25482 bp, 25 predicted proteins | sample Alteio_BWOrgHeat_50_FD_153237 | JGI IMG/M metagenome (GOLD analysis project Ga0206898, IMG submission 153237) | Enriched cells from forest soil in Barre Woods Harvard Forest LTER site, Petersham, Massachusetts, United States -... | ecosystem: Environmental > Terrestrial > Soil > Temperate forest >...
TTATACCTACCAAAGCCACCAGCAAAATCACAATACCATAAGGTTTGTTACCATCATAAACATCCCAACTGCCAATAATGGGCCTTAATATGGGGCAATAAGTTCCCGCGATAAGTATTATAAAGCCGACGAAAGATAATAAGGTATTAAGGCGCATTTATTTTGGGCTAATTTCCATTTTTTCGGCAAAGTGGGCACAATAGTCGCGCAGGTCTTCAACAATATTTTTTTCACCTGTGGCGCGTAAAAAACTGTCGCCCATAGTCTGCAGCGTTTCATAGAAAAAGCGCTTCATTTCGTCAACAGGCATATCCTTAGTCCACAAATCAATGCGTAAGGTATTTTTATAGTTTTGGTCCCAAAGGGCCAGCATCATTGATTTTACTGGCAGCGCCTCCTTATTTTGTGCGTCTGTTGATTCCCACAGGATGCTTTCGGGTACGTTTTGATCATCAAGTTCAATGGTAAGCTTTATCTCGGCTGTTCTCATTTAAATTATTTAACAAGTAAAAATATAATAACCGCCAAAGTTATGAAGCTTAGCTCTACAATCCATATTTTTTTGGTTTCCCCGAAAAAATTACGAAACATAATATCCATAAATGACACTACAACTGCAAAAAGTAAAAATATCCAGCCAATGGTGCCATTGAGGTGCTGAAACTGCACACCGGAGATTTTAATACCATAGATCCAACTGTAAGCAGCAACAAATAAAAAAAACGCGCTTGCAAAATTTAGCGGGGTAATTCTGAGCTTCATGTATAGTTAACGTTTCTTTCTGTATGATTTAGGTGATTTCGTTCTTTTTTCTACAACCCTGCCTGTAGCTTTAGCCCGGGCTGCATCAAATTTCTTATGCTGGTTCAAGGTCTTTTTTTCGTGAAAGGCGCCTTTAAAATCAGGATCTTCCCGGCGTTTTTGCATATCAATTTCCCGGTCCTGATCCTGTTTTTCTTCGTATGGTGTTGCTTCAATAAATACACCTTCGGGTATATTATTTACCGGGATCTTTTGCCTGATCAACTTTTCTATTTTATTAACATAATACGCCTCGGCAGGATTGCAGAAAGTAACGGCTACCCCTGATTGATACGCACGCCCGGTCCGACCTATCCTATGTACATAATCCTCTATCACTACCGGCACATCAAAGTTTATTACATGACTAACATCACTCACATCAATACCGCGCGACGCCACGTCAGTTGCCACCAATATTTTAACCTCATCGCTTTTAAAAGCATTTATTGCGTTGATGCGGGTATTTTGCCCTTTATTGGCATGTAAAACTTTAACTTCCTTTTCGCCGAATTTGCGCAGTAGAAATTTATAAACATCCTCTGCAGCAACGCGGGTTTTACAGAATATCATTAGCTTTTTAATGTCATCTTCTTTTTCAAGCAGATTTTTAAGCAGATTGATTTTGGTTTTAACATTGGGCACGTAATACAACTGCTGATCTACAGTCTGTGCTGGCGTAGCCTGCGGCGTTACCTCAATAACGGTGGGAAATTCAAGGAAATTATTGGACAACTCATGAATCTTGTCAGACATGGTTGCCGAAAATAACAGATTTTGTCTCTTTACCGGAACGACTTCCAAAATGCGGTTTATCTGCGGCATAAAGCCCATATCCATCATTTTATCAGCTTCGTCGAGCACTAAAACCTGGAGTGTTTTGGTAACGATATGGCCTGCAAGATAAATATCCATAAACCGGCCAGGTGTAGCCACTATAATGTCGGCCCCTTTATTTATCTGCTCAATTTGTGTTTTGGGACCGAGGCCGCCGTATAAAACCACCACACGCAGGTCAGTATTTACCGCGAATAACTTCACATTTTCCTCTATCTGCATGGCCAGCTCACGGGTTGGCGAAATGATAAGTGCCCGCGGATTGTCCCCCTGGGCATATTTCAGCTTCATGATGATTGGCAGGACGTAAGCAGCAGTTTTACCCGTGCCCGTCTGCGCAATGCCCATTACATCCTGCCCGTTTAAAATTGGTGGAATGGCTTTTTGCTGTATAGGCGTAGCTTCGGTATAACCGGCATCAGCAATAGCATTTAAAATCTGCCGGTTAAATTTAAATTCTTCAAAAGTTACGCCCATGCTGCAAAGATAAGGTTTTTGGAAGTCCGAAAGTCCGGAAAGTCAGTAAAAGCCTGTCCGTCCGAAAGGCGGATCCTAAAGTGGGATAGTTGTCAAAATTTCTAATACACTAAAACCCCGAAAGTTAAATGCCGATGACGAGAAAAATTGACTATTTTGCGGAAAATTGGACTGGTATTTGCTTACGTTCAAAAACTCAATTTTAACCATCAAAAACAGCGATAGCGAACATGCGAAACCCCTTTTTATTAATTACACTTCTTGTTTTTTCATTAAATAGCTTTGGACAAAGCGCCAACCAACGTTTTATTAAGTTTTTTCATGTAGGCGAACAGATCCAGCCTGTGTATACGCTTAATATAAGTTATTCAAACGCGGGGGTACCAAAAGATCCGGATGAACGGGTGATTGATACATTGCCGGCAAAATCAATTGTAACTGACGAAAAATCATACGATGCTGTATTGAGTTATATTAAACACACTAATTTTAAGCTAGGCCCTAAAGAAAACGCAGGCAAATTATATTTTGGAACGTTTAAAATCATATACGAAGGAAAATATCTATATCTGCCGGGCAACAGTGTCACTAAATATTTTAAAGACCTGGTGGCCTATTTAAAGAAAAAGAAAACCGACCCCAATTTAACACAGGAAATAGTTGACAACTATCCCTGGATATTTAATCCGTGAATTTTTCTGAACCACTAATTTTTCACGCGTTATTGATTTTTATCGGTGTTCAAGAGGGCGTCGCCGTTAACCTGATAGTATGACCTTTCTGATTGTATAGGAATTGGCTTTAAGAGCTTAATCAGTGGTTCAAACAAAAAATCAATCCAATCAGCATAATCAGTAGTTCAGACCAATTATCTTTGCCTTATGAGCTCCATTCTGATCAAATCCGCAACCATAGTTAATGAAAACAAGCAATTTGTCGCCGATGTATTGGTAAAAGACGGATTTATTGAAAGGATAGACAGTCACATTGATATAAAAGCGGACAGCGAGATCAATGCCGAAGGCCTGCACCTTTTCCCGGGGTGCATTGACGACCAGGTACATTTCCGTGAGCCGGGATTGACACACAAAGCCAATATTTATTCAGAGTCAAGGGCAGCTGTGGCAGGGGGCATTACCTCGTTTATGGAGATGCCTAATACCGTTCCCAATACGCTTACCCAGGAGTTGCTTGAAGACAAATACCAAATAGGCTCTCAAACTTCACTGGCTAATTATTCATTTTTCATGGGGGCATCGAATGATAATATCGATGAGGTGCTCCGCACTGATACGGCAAATGTTTGCGGGATAAAGGTATTTATGGGCTCATCGACAGGGAATATGCTTGTGGATAATCCGAATACCCTCGAAAATATTTTTGCAAAGTCGCCGATGCTTGTTGCTACCCATTGCGAAGATGAAGCCACGATAAAAAGCAACCTTGAGCATTTTAAGCAATTGTTGGGCGAAAATATACCAGTGAGGCTGCACCCAAAAATACGAAGTGAAGAAGCGTGCTATCTTTCCTCATCAATGGCAATTGATCTTGCCAAAAAACATAATACGAGGCTCCACATCCTGCACATCTCCACAGAAAAAGAAACTTATCTTTTTGACAATACTATACCATTAAAGGATAAACGGATTACCGCCGAAGCGTGTGTACATCATTTGTGGTTTACCGACAAAGATTACGAAACAAAAGGCAACTTCATTAAATGGAACCCGGCAGTGAAAACAGAAGCCGACAGGGACGGCATTTTGAAAGCAGTTTTGAATGGCCGCATTGACGTGATAGCTACTGACCATGCGCCACATACTTTGGACGAGAAATCACAACCTTACTTACAGGCCCCTTCGGGCGGGCCTTTGGTGCAACATGCTTTACCCGCCATACTTGAGTTATATCATGAGGGCAAAATAAGCCTTGAACAAATCGCCGAAAAAATGGCGCATAATGTGGCCACCTGTTTCCAGGTTGAAAAACGCGGTTTTATCCGCGAAGGCTACTGGGCCGACCTGGTGCTGGTTAACCTGAATGATCCGTGGAAAGTTACTACAGACAATATACTTTATAAATGCAAATGGAGCCCATTTGAAGGGACTAAGTTTCAGTCTAAAATAATAACAACCATTGTCTCAGGCAATACGGTATGGAACCATAATAAACTGGTTGAAGGGAATAACGGTAAAAGGTTAAGTTTTAACAGGAATTAGCGTTAAATGCATCCCTCAACGTAAAGTATTGCGTGCCTGCAAATTTCCTTTTTTCATTTTATTGCCAGGTATATTTTAGCTTCAGTTTCTTCAAAACTTTTAGCGTTAGCGCTATACAGGTCAAAGTCAGCGGTGTATGCCCGCTCAACTTTGCTGTTCCATATTTCCATCCATGCTTCATGAATATTTTCGGGAAACTTGCCCGCTAATGAGTACACGCGGTATTTTCCGGCGGCGATAGTAATACCCACAAATCCGGCAGGAATATTATCGGGGGAATTCACCTTGCAACCTATTACAGCTGTATAAGGTCCCATGTAATCAGTTTCATAATCAGTATAAACGCAGTATGTATCGGCCGACGCCTTGTCTTCGATATCTTGAAGCAAATTATCGTTCATTACCCGTGTCCACAATCCCCCGATATCTTTTTGCGACTGCCCGTTTTCATTTGTAGTCCTCACGGAAACTCCCACAACGTAAAACTCTTTTTGGCCGATTATTTCAGTTTTTGCTATCATTACTTATGGTTATATTGAAATATAAAATACTTTTAATGAGATCTTTATATGGGTCTGTTAAATAAAAAAATTAAGTTCTATTTTTCGATGCTTTAAAAGATCGGCCGGTTCTGGTCCACAATGGTGCGGGATAATTCATATCAGATTGGTTTGCGGAAGGGTGTTTTATTTTGGTTAGTTTGCCTTCGGTCATTAATTTTTTATATGCAAAACCCCAATCGGGAATAACTGCGTCCTCTTGTTCCCAATGCACGTAAGCACCCTCATTGCACCATGTCGGAAGCTTTCTCATCGCCGTTTTATGGGGGTCATTGTTTCTGAAATACTTCATCGCGGCGTCCGACTCCCACAAGGTGACAGTCCAAAAAGTTAATCGCTTATCAATAAGCTCAGCCCCGGAAATAAAGCCGCCTATCTTCTTTATAGACCTGATCGATGCTTCATTCGCCAGTAAAAAGCCGGGCAAATAAATTATCGACCTTATTCGTAATCGAGTAACCGATATAAAGTACATGCAATAAAGGTACTTATTTTAAAAGCACCCTACACTAATAAGCTTTATTTAAATCAGTTATGTTCCGCTAATATTTTTTTCAACCCGCCGAACACCGATTGCCAATTTTGTTCAGAATGTTCCTTTGCTTCCTGGCTTTTTACGCCATCCTGTGTCACAACCAGGGTAGTTGTACCCTTATCCTCGGAAAGCTCGTAGGTTATGTTGTTGTAGTTTTCAGGTTTATCTTCAGTACCCGACATGCTGCTCCAATACGTATATTTTAAAAACCGGGGTGGGTCAATATCAAGGATAGTTCCTTTGTCCTCGTAACTCCTCCCCTCCCACTCACCACTGAAAGTGATTGGGCTTCCAACTTTCCAATCTGATTTTACATTGGTCCCAAAAAAGTATTGCTTTACAATTGCGGGATCAGTAAGCCCCTGCCAAACTTTTGAGATTGTCGCCTCAAAGGTGATCGTTGTTTTTAATGTTTGTGTGCTCATGTTAATTGGTTTATTAAGTTGATTGGGGTGGATTGAGTTGACTGGGTTGGATTGGGTTGACTGGGTTAAGATTTTACACGAAGTAAACCCAAACAACCACTCACCTGATCAACTCAATCAACCAACTCCATTTCCTTCCTTATTAATTCAAAATCATGTTCAGGGATCTCAAAAAAGCCAAACCGGAATTGGTATCCCCATGATTTCTTATTCTTTATAAAATCCAATTGCTCAATAAGCGGCACAATTGGCGTTTCATTACATTTATAATATTTAATATTTCTTCGGTAAGGGGTAAAACTATCCGTCATTTTATACTGATATACTTGATCATCAGCCACCTGTCCTATTGCTGTAAATGCCTGGCAAACTTCATTACCTTCATAACTCTTCTTAGGCGAATAACAAATAACCCAATCGTTAACTGACATCCGTTTTAAAGGCCCCTGCTTACCATGATTGGCCTGTATAAAGCCCCCGGCAACACCGCGCGCGATATGATCTTTTGAAACAACTACAATCCAATAACGCATAACGATAATGAAACGTTTTAATTAGTTTATACAAATAAAAGACGGGCGAATGACAACCCTATGTCAGTAGGAATTTGACAATTGAAGATTTTTTTGAATGATTGCCGAAGCAATGTCGCTTACACGCTCTTTTAAACTGTCGGGGCTTATAATTTCGGCGCGATCGCCAAACATCATAAACCAGCGTGCAAAGCCTTCTAATGATGAAGTGAGGAACGTCATTTCTACCTGGTTGCCTATTGTTTTTTCGGATACGAAACCACTATAATATTTCTGATGTTCCAGGTGGCAATAAATTGACTTGTCGATGCGGATCATCACAAGGTCAAGCTCTTGTTCCCGTGCTGTTTGGGCGATATAAGCCTTTAATGTGGGGTGTTTGCTGTTAAAGGTTATATCCGTTACTGAAATGCGATTGATCCGGTCTATCCTAAAATCGCGATAATCGTTCCGCATCCTGCAAAAGGCAATAAGGTGCCAGTAGCTGTCCTTATAAAAAATACCAATAGGCTCAATATTCCTGTTAGTATGTTCCTGGGTATGGTTGGCAAAGTAATCAATGGTCAATACCTTTTTCTGGGCAATGCTATTAAGCAGCGTTTGAATATGGTCCTTATTATCAATCCTCAACTGGCTATGGCTTTTCAGCACTTCAATTTTAGTGTCAATATCCTCCAGCAAATTTTTTTCGGCCGTTTTTAGTATTGCTTTGATCTTATACATAGCCGATTTGTGGTGTTCAGCAGTTGACGCGTCCGTCATTTTCTCCACAAATTTTTCGGCGGTTAAAAAGGCTGTTGCCTCCTCACGAGTGAACATTACAGGTGGCAAGCGGTAGCCGTCCATAATAGAATAGCCTACCCCGGCTTCTCCTATGATAGGGATCCCGGCTTCTTCCAGTGTTTTAACATCCCGGTAAACGGTGCGTAAGCTGATATTAAAACGCTCGGCTATATCAACAGCTTTTACCACCCGGCGCGATTGTAACTGAATTAGAATAGCGGATACCCTGTCAATGCGGTTCATAACAAGCAAATTACATAAAAAGCTAAGAATTTGATTAATATTTTTTTAAATTGCCAATAATAATGGCTGAAGATAATATCATAACATTTAGGTCCTATTACGACCCGATGCTGGCGCATATAGTTCGTACCAGGCTTGAAGCCAATGGCATACCTTGCTTTATTGCGGACGAAAATGCCATCGGTGCAAACCCGCTTTATAACCAGGCTGTTGGTGGTGTTAAGCTGAAGATATTTGAGCGGGACGTTGCAAGGTGCCAGGAAATCCTGGACACCGAAGGTGACCTTCATGAGCAGGACCATATCGAGATTGATAACGAAACCAACACATACGTGGTTTGTCCGTATTGCTCGTCAACCAACGTAGGCCATATTGCAGAAGGTAAAGACAAAGGGGAATGGCCCATTTTGGATTCTATCATGAACCTGGCCAATCCGTTCCAGGCGCAAATGAATTGGAGGTGTAATAATTGTCAGCGTGAGTTTGAATAAAATGATCAAACTCAGCGGACAAAAAAAGCAAACCCAACGCCGAATATCTACAACAGCTGAAACTCGCCGCCTCATTTATTATTTCATATAAAGCAAATCCAATCTTTATATTAGCGGTATGTATAACCGCCGCAAATTCATCAAAATATCGGCCGCTGGCGCTTCGCTCGCGGCATTGTCTTCATCTTCTTTTGCCAAGTCAACTATCCTGAATCCGCCACCAGGTTTTCCAATTGTTATATCAACCTGGGACTTCGGCGTAGCAGCTAACCAGGAAGCCTGGAAAACACTGGCAAGTGGAGGCCGCGCATTAGACGCCGTCGAAGCCGGAGTAAAAATTCCTGAGGCGGATATGACTAACCATACCGTTGGCAGGGCTGGTTATCCCGACCGCGACGGACATGTAACACTCGACGCTTGTATTATGGACGAGTTTGGCAATTGCGGTGCAGTTGCTGCCATTGAAAACATTGCCCACCCTATATCCGTGGCGCGGGCGGTAATGGAAAAAACACCGCATGTGATGTTGGTTGGGGATGGAGCAACACAGTTTGCCGTTGAACAAGGCTTTAAAAAAGAAAAACTGCTCACCCCCGAATCTGAAAAGGCCTGGAAAGAATGGCTTAAAACGGCAAAATACTCGCCTGTAATGAATATAGAAAGTAAACAACACGTACCCGGGAACAAATACAACCATGATACTATCGGCATGCTCGCTATTGACGCAAAGGGCAATATATCCGGCTCCTGTACCACGAGCGGCATGGCCTTTAAACTTCATGGTCGTGTCGGCGATAGCCCAATCATAGGCGCCGGCCTATACGTAGATAACGAAGTTGGGGGCGCAACCTCTACCGGTGTAGGAGAAGAGGTAATACGCAATGTTGGCAGTTTTTTGGTGGTTGAGTTAATGCGGCAAGGCCTTTCGCCAGAAGAAGCTTGCAAAGAGGCAGTGAAGCGGATAATTAATAAAAAGCCACAAACGGCCAAGACTATACAAGTAGGTTTTTTGGCGATCAATAAAAAAGGCGAATATGGCGCTTATGCTATTCAACAGGGATTTTCATTCGCCGTATGCAACGCCGAAAAGCAAGACCTGCTTATCCCTGGAAAAAGCTTTTATTAGTTGGTTGATAGTTCATGGTTGATAGCTCAAAGTAAAAACAACAAGAACTATCAATAATGAATTAGAACCATTTGGATTAAAACGTGTTAAGTAATTTTGTAGATTACGTATGATAGTTTATACTTAATGAAGCGGCCATCTGCCACCATGAGCTATCAACCATGAACTAAAAAATATGAACCAAACTGTACTACTTGAGGTTTGTGCCAATTCTGTTACCTCAGCCATAGCAGCTCAGGAAGGCGGAGCGGGGCGCGTTGAACTTTGCGAAAACTTACATGAGGGAGGGACAACGCCATCGCACGGTCAAATACTTATGGCCCGTAAAAAACTTCATATTAAACTATATGTGCTATTGAGACCGCGCAGCGGGGATTTCTTATATACCAATTTGGAATACGATGTGATGACCGCTGATTTACGATATTGCATAGAGGCAGGCTGCGACGGTGTAGTGATAGGTATACTTAACGCAGATGGCACTATTGACAAAGAGAGATGTACAGCACTTGTAACCATGGCAAAACAATGGGGCTTGGGTGTTACCTTTCACCGTGCGTTTGACATTTGCGCAGATATGGACCGGGCACTGGAAGATATTATAGAAATGGGTTGTGAGCGTATATTGACCTCGGGCGGCAAAATTACCGCGATTGAAGGTTTAGGTACAATTGCCAATTTGATTAAGAAGGCAGATAGTCGTATTACGATAATGCCCGGGAGCGGTATTAATGAAAAAAACGTAGGTGACGTGGTGCAATTTACCGGCGCGATTGAGGTACATTCCTCGGCAAGGATGAGCGTACCCAGCAAAATGGAATACAAACACGATCACATCATATTGGGCAACAAATTGGGCGACGAATATATTTTTGACGAAACAAGTGTTGACCGGGTAAGGGATATTGTCGCAATGGCGAACAACTGAGTTATCCATCCGGTACGCCTACCTTAATCAACCAGTTCCCTCAAATCAACCGGCACAACCCTTGATATACCCTGTTCAACCATGGTTACGCCATAGATGATATCGGTGCTGGCGATGGTCCTTTTATTGTGTGATATGATGATGAATTGTGAGTCTTTAGAAAACGCACGGATGATGTTATTAAACTTATCGATGTTGGTATCATCAAGCGGCGCATCCACTTCATCAAAAATACAAAACGGGGCAGGCTTTAAAAGATATAAGGAAAACAAGATGGCTGTTGCGGTCAGTGTTTTTTCACCTCCTGAAAGTTGGTTTATAGAAAGCGGGCGTTTGCCCTTCGGTTTAGCTATAATATCTATATCAGATTCCAGCGGATGATGCGGATCAGTAAGGACCAGGTCGCATGAGTCTTCTTCATTAAACAGGGAGCGGAACACTTTTATAAAATTCTCCCTCACCAGCGTAAAGGATACCATGAATTTCTCCCTTGCGGTATCATCAATTTCCTGTATGGTTGCCAACAAAGAAGCCTTGGCTTCGCTTAAATCCTTTTTTTGTGCTTGTATAAAGGTATAACGCTCGTTCATTTCGTTATAAGCCTCTACGGCCAGAGGATTAATTGCCCCGAAATCGTCCAGCTGCTTTTTTAATTTTTCAGTTTTTTCGCGAATATCATATTCACTCTCGCCGGCCGACATTTCGGTTTCCGGCAATTCATGGATATCCACATTAAATTCAACCGACAGGCGCTCTTTCAATGCGTTCAACTCCAGTTTAAGGTTATTCCGCTCATCTTTGAGCTCATTTTCTATAACCTCGGCATTGTCTTTCTTACGCCTTAAAACTGTAACCTCATTTTCGGTTTCTGTTATTTTGCCCCGCCATTCATAATACTCCTGTTCCGCTTGTTGTGTTGCTTTTTCGAGAGCCTCCTTCTGCTCGTACATTTGAAGCAGATCATCATCAGAATTATCAGCTTGTTGCAAATTTTCCTGGATAGCTATCTTTACTTTTTCAAGTTCGGAACTATTCTGCTTTATCCGGCCATCAAGGTTTTCTTGCTGCGACTGCCTGTATTCAAGGTCTTTTACTAAGCCGGAGACTTTATTTTGCTGTTGGTGAAAGCGGATGTTTTCCTGGTTAAACGCATTTGATTGTATCGTTACCAACTCGTTGAGCTCGTTAAAGGCAAGTTGCTTATCAGTCAATAAATCACTTTGTGATTGTTTTTGAACCTTCAATTCTTCAAGTTGCGGTAGCAATGTCAGCGTTTCCTCTTTGATACTGCTTATTTTATTTGCGATATCCGCCTTACGGTTAAGACTGTTTTCAATAAATGCCTGGTACTGTTCCTGCCGGGTTTTAACGGTTACCAGTTCAGTATTTAAAAGGTTTAGTTCCTGCTGCTTTTGTTTTATTTCGGCAGCCTTGCCGGATGACTTTAATTCCGACAGCTTATTTTGTAAATTTTCAAACCTGTTTTTAAAATCAGCGACTTCAATATCTATCAGCTTAATTACCTTTAAAAGATTATCAAGGTTTTTCGCCCGCCCGATCCGTTTACCTTCAAACAGGCCCACCGACCCACCAGCCATAGCATACTTTGACTTGTTAAATTTGCCGCTTTTCCCTATTAAAACTACGCCAGCAGGCAACTCAGTGTTGTTCAGGGACTGTTCACTGCTGTCGTTGATCAAATAAACATTTTTAAGCAGATGATCGCACAAAGGCTGATAATGCTTATCCACTTCAATTACATGTAAAGCGGGGATTGCGCCTGCCATTCCCTCTAAAGCTGGTATAGCTGAAGCCTCATTTGAAGAAGGTTTTACCGTTTCTTCGTAACTGCTCAAAACAAAAAACTGAGCCCTCCCCTGTGCAGCGCTGCTTAGCAAATTTATTGCCTTGATAGCTTCATTATAGGTATCGACCACGTAATGGTTCATCAGTGGTTCCAGGTAGTTTTCAATAGCTATCCGGTATTCTTCACGGCAAAACAGTATATCACTAAAAAGCGGAGCGTTTTTGGCCCACTCGGTATTTTTCTTCAAGAAACGAATCGACTCCGGAAAACCCTCCAGGTTGTCGACCATGCTTTTGGTAAGATTATATTCGTTCTGTTTTGCATCGAGTTTGCGGCTTTCGCGGATAATGCTCTCCTGCACAATGCTGAGCTCAGTTTCTGTGGCCGTGATCTGCTCCTGCAGCTTATTTTCAAAATCCACTATAAGCTGAAATTCCCGCCCGGCACTTTCTACATTATTTTGTAAGCCGTCAACAACCTCGTTAAAATGCGACAATTCAACCTCTTTGTTGGTTGTGTCCTCCATATTTCGCTGGCTTTCCTGTTCCAACGCTTGCTGCTGGATCTGCAGGATATCCAGATCTTTTTCTGTTTTGTAAACCTGGTTTTGCAGCCGGGTATTAATACCGGTAAGTTCGTTCAATTCATTCCTTGACGCTGATTGGTCCTGGCGTAATTCATCTACAGTGGCTTTGAGGTCAACTAATTTCAATTGCAGCGTTTGCAGGTTTTCGTCTTCCAGCGCCTTTTCTTCCGCAAGCCGCTTTAAATTATAAAGTACATGGTTTAGCTGGGTCTTGTCGCGGTCGAGTTCTTCCGTCAGCCGGGCTTCCTTATCCTGCTGAAACTTGAGTTGCTCATTTTTTATTTTTTTTTCGCTTTCGTAAGCACGTATTTTAGATACAAACTCGTTAGTCGTTTTTTGTTGTAAGGAAAGGTTCTTTTCTTTAGTAAGGCTGTCGAGCTTATGTTGTTGCAATACCGCTTCCAAGGTGTCTATCTGAGCCAAAATACCGGATTTATCGGCCTTATGTTTTTGTTCCTGTTCCTCTATAGTCTTTAACGATTCACTAAACGAAACTATCCTGAACGAAGCCAGCATAATGCTGAGCGACTTATATTGCTCTTTAAGGCGGTAATAACGTTCCGTCTTTTTGGCCTGATTCTCGAGTGTTTTCAGGTTTTTTTCAATTTCAAAAAGAAGGTCTTCTACCCTTTCCAGATCAGCTTCTGTGTCTTTTAACTTACCAAAGGTTTGTTTTTTACGCAGCTTATATTTGGATATGCCCGATGCTTCTTCAAATAAATTTCTACGGGATCCTTCTTTATTGGTGATGATCTCGTCTATCATCTTTAACTCGATGATGGAATAAGAATCGGCGCCTATACCCGTATCCAAAAACAAGTCAGTAATATCTTTTAAACGGCATTGCACATCATTTAAACGATATTCGCTCTCACCAGTACGATAAAGCCGGCGGGTCAAAGTGACCTGCGAGAAATCAGTGGGAAGTATATTTTTGGTATTATCAAACGTAAGTGAAACTTCGGCAAGATTGGCCGACTTGCGGCTTTTGCTGCCGTTAAATATCACGTTGTCCATCTTCTCTGAACGCAGCATCCTGGTGCTTTGCTCACCAAGCACCCAGCGGATAGCATCTACTACGTTTGATTTTCCGCAACCATTTGGCCCCACAATCGCGGTGACACCCTCATTAAAATTAATGTTGATCTTATCCCCGAAACTCTTAAAACCTTTGATTTCTAACCGAGTAAGTTGCATTTATGTTATGATGACCCTGAAAATTTGGAACCTTCAAAGTAATTATAATTTTTTCATTTTTTAAACAATATTTTTGGTCCAGCTAATCGGCCAAAGGCAAAAGGTAAAGGGTATTTTCAGTATAAAAAGTTAATTAAAACAAATCAAAACCTTTTAGCTTTTACTTTTATCCTTTCACCTTTAAAATATGAAGATAGTAGTATTTGGAGCCGGCGGCCGCATAGGCAGCCGGATAGTTACCGAAGCATTAAACCGGGGGCACGATGTTACAGCGGCAGTCCGTCACCCTGAGAATTATACGGGCGAGAAGCTACATTTAAAAGTGACTAAAGCCGACCTTTTTAAAACCCAGGATGTTGAAACTGCAGCGTTTGATCATGATGTTGTAGTTTGCGCCTACGGTAATGCCAAAGGTATGCCCGCATCAACCATTACTGAAGTGGCAACGCCTTTGATCAACCGTCTTAAACAGGCACATGTAAAGCGGCTTATTATCGTCGGCGGGGCGGGGAGCCTTCAGGTTAGTCCGGGAGTGCAATTGGTGGATACGCCCGGGTTTCCGGAAGCTTATAAGCCCAGTGCCTTAGCTGCCCGTGAGGCCTTGAAAGTATATCAAAAAGAAAAAGACCTGGAGTGGACCTATTTTAGTCCAGCGGCAGAAATTGCACCCGGCGAACGTACCGGAAAATTTCGTACAGGAACCAATCAACTATTGACAGACGCTCAAGGCAAAAGTTTTATTACTATGGAAGACTATGCTGTTGCAGTTGTTGACGAGATCGAAAACCCGCTGCACATTAGGCAGCAAATGACGATAGGGTACTGAGGTTTAGTGATCAGTGATTGGTGATTAGAGATTAGGAAAAGATATACTAACTAATCTCTAATCAACAATCTATAGTCTCTAACCTCAAACAAATATCTCCCCTCGTAAATAAGTTACCGCATTGCCACTCATCAGCACCCTGTCGCCTTTTAGTTCGCACCAGAGTTCACCTTTACGGGCAGAGAGCTGGTAGGCATGCAGTTTCTCTTTTCCTAATTTCTCAGCCCAATAGGGTATCAAGTTACAGTGCGCGGAACCTGTTACCGGGTCTTCGGGGATACCTGCACCAGGCGCAAAGAACCGGGAAACAAAATCGACATCCTTACCGGGTGCGGTAACAATTACACCTACCGTGTCCATTTTTGATAATGCGTAAAAATCGGGTGTAACATCCTTTATGTCATCTTCTGATTCGTAAACCAAAAAATAATCCCTGGACCTTAAAACTTCCAATGGCTGTTTTTCGCCGATAGCCTCGGCTAACCCAATTGGCGGATCAATGTGGATTGCCGGCCGCGATGGGAAATCCATTGTATATTTATCTCCATCTCTTTTCACGGTAAGTGTACCGGATTTTACGGTTTCAAAATGTATGGTATCTCCCTGGTAACCTAACTCAGTAAAAAGGATATGTGCGGACGCCAATGTAGCGTGACCGCAAAGGTCAATTTCATACTCCGGCGTGAACCATCTTAGCTTATAACCGGTTTCATTCTTGACAAAAAAAGCAGTTTCAGCGAGGTTATTTTCAACTGCAATTTTTTGCATAACATCGTCAGCCAGCCATTCTTCAAGCGGACAAATAGCGGCCGGATTGCCGCCAAAAAGTTTATCAGTAAAGGCATCAGCCTGGTAGATTTTTATATTCATCATTTGTATTTACAGGTAAAGGGCTAAAGGTAAAAGGTTTTTTAAAAAAGGTGAAAGGTAAAAGGCGAAAGCTGAAAGGTTTTTTTCTGCTTGAATGAATATTTCTCCTTTTGCGCCTAACCTTTCCTTTTCCCCGCGCTATTCCATCCATAACACAGAATTTCCTGTGCCAAATTGATTTTGCTCCCAAAGCTTATTACCCGGGTCTATTATCCATTTGCCATCTATCCTGAACTTATAGAGACATTTTCCGGGTTTTAGATAATAGTTAACTATCCATTCGTCGCCAACATGCGCCAACGTAATTCCGTTCGGGTCCCAATCATCAAAAGTTCCGGTTACTATCACTGTTTTTGCATCGCTGAATCCCCGGAGTCTGAAAGTATGATTAGGTTTTACCGATAAAAAAGAATTCCTTTGGCCTTTTTCCGTAGCGTAATACGGGTTGTACGGGTCAAAGATCCATTTTCCATCGATGATGAATTTATACTGATAATTTCCCGGTGCAAGAATAAGGGGCAAAACCCATGAATCATTTGTTTTTTGCAGACCTAACTCAGCCGGCCTCCAATCATTAAAATTGCCGGCCACAAATACTTTCCTGGCATCAGTGTAACCTGAAAGTTTAAAGTTTACTTTTTCGCCTAAATTTAATACTGAGCTGATGTTCCCGTTTTCATCTTTCACTTTAAGCGGGTTTCCGGGGTCAGTTGTCCATTGTCCGTCAACCATAAAACGGTAAACGTGCATGCCGTTATCTAAATAAAGTTCCCGTTCCCACCAATTGGCTTTTTTATCCATGATCAGCTCATTTGGGTTCCATTTATTGAAATCGCCGGCAACGGTTATCCTGTGTGCGGATTCATAGCCCGGTAGTTTAAATTTATAATTGTATTTAAAGTATACCGAATTTACATTTCCGCCCCCATCGTCCACCTGTAGCAAGTTATTGGGGTCTGTACGCCACCGGCTATCAACAATATATTTATACTGATAGGCCCCTGGTTCAAGCTTTATGTCGATCATCCAGCCACCCTCAGTTCTTTTCATTAGCCCTTTCAGCGTGCTCCAGTTATTAAAATTGCCTGCCAGGAATACCCGCTTAGCATTTTGAAATCCCGGAAGAATAAACCTGGTAAAACCCGACGGCAGTTCATATACCGTTATCAATGCATATTTATTTACCCCGTATTTCACTTTTTCAGGATATCCCGGCTTGCCGTCCATACGGGGTAAGCGGGTTGTGATCAAGTATGGCCTGCTTTGCGGATTGATATTTACATCATTTAACGATCTGTCGAATTGTACAATATCTCCCTGTCGCGAGGTATTGTTCCACCCTTCATTACGCATAGCTGCAAAATCACCTGCTGTTACCTTTTCAATTATTGATTCGCTGATACCGGCAACTTTAAATATGCTGTCCAGCTCGCTCCTGGGCGATTTAAGATCAATATTTAATATTAAATGATCGTCGGCAATAACCAGTGTATTTCTTTTTTGGGCAATAGCATTTCCTATACTGCATAAAAGCAATAGCAGAATGATCACTATATTTCCTGTTCGTCTCATGTTTACTGGTTGGTGTAAATGTACATTTCAAATTCTTTTTTCACGAAATTGATGGTGAATATGCCCCTTACAAAAAAATCAAACCCTAAAATCCCGTCAACTGAATGGCCGTAAGCCTTACCCATTTCATCGAGATTGGTAATTAGCACCCTGTTTTTCATAAACATACGATCACCAACAATCAACTCATCAAATCGTGCATAAACCACTTCAAAACTTGAGCCACCAATACCTGTAACTTTTGACCTGCTGATCACTTGCATTTCTTTCCTCATTTTTTTAGATACATCATAATCCAAAAGGTTAGTTTCGGCGGCAGTATCGAAAGCGAACCAAAGCGGGTTATTATTTACGCTTCCCTTCATATAAATAATATCATTTAAAAAGCGGAATGGGGTTACCATAAACCGATCGTGAAAAACTTTCTCACTCTCAGGTATATTACCATCATTATCGAGTTTTTGGATGTAAAGCACATTCCTGAAAAGATCGACTGTCAGCGCGAATTTTGAGAACAAACGGGTACCCAGCAAGCCCAGGATCTTTATGCCGCGCCCGTTTTCTATGGAAGATAGATCGGTAACGTCGGCGGTAAGCTTGCTGTATTGAAGATCAAGAATGTTAAAGTTGTGCACAACCGTGGTAAAAGTGCCATGCGACGCGCCATTGATACCTGCGGCATCCCGGTCGGCTATCTTCGGCGAATCCCTGAAATAAGTTTCGTTTAGCACAAGGTATGGTGCGCCGGTATCCAGTATAAAATTACCCTCTAATGAATCGATCGTAGCTTCAACTACAATCAGGTTACCGGCTCTCTTAATAGGAACAACAAGCGTTTTGAAATCTGCGATGGGGGCTGGATCAGGATCGTCAATAGCATTTTTAAAAGTCATCTTCCCGACAACTACCCTTTTACTACCCGATGCGCTGCAGTTGCAGCACCATATAAAAAGTAATAAAAGGCAGAGTTTGTACATTATGGTATTCTGTTACCCAATAGACAGTGCTTGGTGTGCAGAAGTTACAATGATTAATAGATTTGCCAATTTAAAATAGCTGGGCAAGAACGTTCTTGGTCCCTTAACTGGGCCAATTGTAATAAAACACAAAAGCCAGGACTAAGTATTAACTACCCAAGTCCCGGCTCTTGATTCTTGTTTCTTGACTCTCGCTTATCCTAAATATGATTTCAGGATCTTGCTTCTTGAAGTATGGCGTAAACGCTGAAGCGCTTTATCTTTTATCTGACGTACACGCTCACGTGTAAGGTTAAATTTCTCGCCGATCTCTTCTAACGAAAGCGGATGATTGGTGCCTAAACCAAAGAACAATACAATAATTTCGCGTTCGCGCTCTGTAAGCGTTGAAAGCGAGCGTTTTATTTCTTCAGATAACGACTCATTGATCAATATGGAGTCGGTATTTGGCTCCTGGTTTTCCAGTACATCCAGCAACGTGTTTTCTTCGCCCTGTACAAATGGCGCATCCATAGATACATGACGGCCAGAATTACTTAGGGTATCAGAAATTTTGTCGACTGTTGTTTCCAGCATATCGGCTAGCTCTTCGGGCGAAGGCTCGCGCTCATATTCCTGCTCAAGTTTTGAAAATGCCTTGCTGATCTTGCTCAATGAACCTACCTGGTTCAAAGGCAAACGCACTATACGTGACTGCTCAGCAATAGCCTGCAAAATGGACTGACGGATCCACCAAACGGCGTATGATATAAATTTAAAGCCTTTAGTTTCGTCGAACCGTTTGGCTGCTTTTATTAAACCTAAGTTTCCTTCGTTTATTAGGTCGCCCAAGGTAAGGCCCTGATTTTGATATTGTTTAGCAACAGAAACTACGAAACGAAGATTGGTTTTTGTTAAACGTTCCAGAGCAGCTTGATCACCTTCCCTGATCTTTTGAGCTAATATTACTTCTTCTTCGGCAGTTATTAGGTCAACTTTACCAATTTCGTGAAGGTATTTGTCAAGCGACTGTGACTCACGGTTGGTTATGGATTGAGTTATCTTGAGTTGTCTCATTTATTTTATTAGCCTCGGTTCTAAATTAAGAACACAACGTGCAAAGGTATTAAATTGTTATTAAATATTTATATGCCATTAGATATTTACAAAAAAATTATACACATTTTGGACATTTTGCACACGCAATATACCTCGTTACTACCCCAATTCTGCAAGCTTAAACACGTCCTTTAGCCTTATCCCTTTCTCCGTTTGCTGCAATGTACAACATTCATTAACAGGATCATGCTCAAAAAATAGAACATATTCATTTTCAACCACTTCAGTTAAAATAGCCTTCTTTTCTGTAAGTGTTTTAAGCGGAAACATATCATAAGCCATTACATACGGGAGCGGAATATGCCCTACCGAGGGCAGCAGATCGGCCATATATAAGATCTGCTTATCCTTGTATTTGATCAATGGCAGCATCATTGCATCGGTATGACCATATACAAAGCGAATATCAATACTGTCACTAAATTTAATGCCATCTTCTGCCGTTATAAATTGCAGTTGCCCACTTTCCTGTATAGGCAAAATATTCTCTTTAAAAAACGACGCTTTTTCGCGCTCATTAGGGTTTACCGCCCAATCCCAATGTTGCTGATTGCTCCAATAAACGGCATTTTTAAATGCTGGAATTAACTTTTCACCCTCTCTTGCGATAGCGCCGCCAACATGGTCAAAATGCAAATGAGTTAAAAAAACATCGGTAATGTCGTCCCTGTGAAAACCGAACACCGCTAATGATTTATCAATGCTTGCATCGCCATGCAGATAATAATAACTGAAAAACTTTGCATCCTGTTTATTGCCGATGCCTGTATCAATCAGCATCAGCCGTCCCGCATCTTCCACCAGCAAACATCGCATGGCCCAGGTGCATAAATTATTTTCGTCGGCAGGGTTAGTTTTGTTCCAGATGGTTTTGGGCACCACGCCAAACATAGCGCCGCCGTCTAACTTAAAAAATCCGGTATCAATGGTATAGAGATTCATAGTTGATGGTTCATTGGTTTTTGTCCATAGTCGATGGACCATAGTCCATGGCTTTTATTGTTATCATATAATCAGTCTGTCGTTACTATGGTCTATGGACTATCGACCATCGACTATTTTTATTCCAAACTCTTCAAACAATTGTTCCGCTTCCTGTAAAAGTAAAAATTCTTCTTCCCGCAATGCATAAACCGTATCAATTTCCTTATCCAAACATAAAGTTAACATTTCGTGCGCATAAGCTATTGAAGCTGGGTTAGGCAGGTTTATCATACCGGAAGACGCTAACATAAAAGCAGGTAGTTCATTATAATCGCCCAATATAATATTAGCCGAGCCCAATTTGTTTTTAAGCTTATAGGCTTCAGCTGAATTTGCCGCGGTTATTAGCGTGTTCATTTATTGCCTTTTTCTTTTTCTATCTTGATTCCTGGCTCTTGATTCTTGGTTCTTAACTCCAGGCTCTCCTCAATGTATTATCAACCCGTCCTTCATCAAGACAGTTCTGTCTGAAAGATCGGCAAGATCCTGGTTGTGCGTAACTATTACAAATGTTTGGTTAAACTCATCACGTAGTTTTATAAACAGCTGATGCAATTCAATCGTATTAGCCGAATCGAGATTTCCTGACGGTTCATCAGCAAAAATTAACGAAGGCTTATTGATCAATGCACGTGCAACTGCAACCCGCTGCTGCTCACCACCTGAAAGTTCATTGGGTTTATGGTTCAGCCGGTGTCCTAAACCTAATAGTTCCAATAGCTCAATAGCCCTTTTTTCAGTTTCTTTGCGCGGAGAGCCTGCAATAAATGCCGGGATGCAAACATTTTCGATAGCATCAAATTCACCCAGCAAATGATGAAACTGGAATATAAAGCCGATTTGCCGGTTCCTGAAAGCGCTTAAGTTTTTATTTTTTAAACCGCTTGCCTCCATATTGTTGATGAATAGCTGACCTGAGTCCGGCCTATCTAAAGTACCCAATATATTCAACAGCGTACTTTTACCGGCGCCCGATGCGCCAACTATTGTTACAATCTCACCTTTTTCGACCTCAAGGTCTACGCCTTTTAATATTTGAAGATGTCCGTACGATTTATGGATGTTTTTTGCTTTGAGCATGGGCAAATGTATAGATTAGCGGTTAGAGATTGGAGATCAGGTGAATTTTTCTTAAAAACAATTCTGGATATGTTGTTTGGATAAAGCGTATAGCGTGTATTATTAAGAACATTAAGAAATTCCCAGGAAGACTCGACATAATACTGCTCCAGCGGAGCAAAATATTGGCAGCAAATCATTAAACAACAAATTAGCGTGCCGTAGGTACGTCACCAAAGTTGCATACCTACGGCATGTAAATAATCTATAATTTAATTATTTACCAATACTTTGTGCCGATGGCACATTATCTATAAATTTCCTTCTCCTGTAGTTATTGCCGGTAATTTTCTTATTGTACTCACGCGCTTTATTTTATTTTTAACTGTTGTTACAAAAGAGTAATAAACGCAACTTATATGTATCTAACTTGTAATACTATATGAAAACTAAAATGAATTTAAGGATACTCATTGTCGCATTCAGTATGATTTATTCTCCGGCTGTTTTTGGGCACGTAAAGGTTATAGATATTGACGAGGCTAATAAGTTACTGGCCAAAACCATCAATATCGCTTTCACCTTCGATGCTCCTGTTGAAGGCGCATGGGGAAATAAAATAACTAATGACGAACTTAAGGATATAAGATCGGCTGGTTTTACAGCGATAAGATTGCCTGTGCAATGGATCACAAGGATGGACAGCGTTGCGCCTTACACTATAAACAAATCATTTCTTGAACGAATAGACGAAGTAACAAAGCAGACCCTAAAAAATCACCTCGCCATAATAATTGAAAACTGCATCGATGAGGAATTGATGGCAGCGCCCGAAAAATACAAAGGCCGATTTATAAGTTTATGGGAGCAGCTATCCTTACACTTTGCATCGTATCCACAACAAGTTATGTTTGAGATAATGGCCGAACCTCACGGAAAGCTTGAACATTTGTGGAACGATTATTATCCGGAAGCGCTGGCAACTATCCGCAAACATAATTCAACAAGGCCTGTGATTATAGGCCCGGTGTTTTACAATAACCCGCGCTCCATAAATTCGCTGCGCCTGCCTGACGATGACCATTTTATTATTGTGACTTTTCATTTATACGAGCCCATAAAATTCACGATGCAAGGTGAGCAATGGTTCCCGTTCGGGAAGCCCATGGAATGGATCGGTACAAAATGGACCGCCACCCCGGAAGAACAAAAGGTGATTACCTATAATATGGATATCATCAGTAAATGGGCAATAGCGAATAAACGCCCGGTTTTTATGGGCGAATTTGGCGTAAGCGATCATGCAGATGTGGAATCACGGGCAAAATTTTTAAAATTTTACCGCGAACAAGCCGACCAAAGAAACTTTTCATGGGGCGTTTTTAGTTATATCGTGGGATTTAGCATTTATAATAAAGGTGCTCACGAATGGCGTAAGGAGCTATTAACCGCACTGGTGGGGAATTAATCAGGACGGTCGCTACAAAAACAAGTCATGCCGAATTTATTTCGGCACCCCACATGCGGGTACCCGAGGGACACGTTGACGCCAGTAAGTCTCAGACATGGCAATCGTTAATATCTTGAGAGCTGCCGAAATAAATTCGGCATGACGTTCGCTTTATCAGTGCGATTTGTATGTTTGGATCTTTCCCGACTTTCGAACTCCAACAATATTTTTCTTCCTGACTTTCGGACTTTCCTGACTTTCCGACTTATTTATTAGCTTTACCGCAAATTCTTCAAAAGACATGAATATTCACGAATATCAGGGTAAGGCCATATTAAAAAGCTTTGGCGTTAGGGTACAGGAAGGTATTGTTGCCGATACGGTTGAACAAGCCACTGAAGCCGCAAAAAAAATGAAAGAAGATTACGGATCAAGCTGGGTAGTTGTAAAGGCGCAGATACATGCCGGCGGTCGCGGTAAAGGCGGCGGCGTTAAGCTGGCAAAAAACCTGGATGAGGTTAAGGAGAAAGCCGGCGCCATATTGGGAATGCAGTTGGTAACCCCTCAAACCGGCCCTGAAGGTAAATTGGTACGGAAAGTATTGATTGCCCAGGACGTGTATTATCCAGGTGATAGTCCGACAAAGGAATTTTATATCAGTGTATTGCTCGACCGTGCTAAAGGGCGCAATATCATCATGTACTCTACTGAAGGAGGCATGGATATTGAAGAAGTGGCGCACTCAACTCCTGAGCTGATCCACAAAGAAGAAATTGATCCAAAAGTAGGTTTACAAGGCTTCCAGGCACGTAAAATTGCTTTCAACCTGGGCTTGTCAGGCGATGCTTTTAAAGATATGGTGAAATTTATCACTGCCCTGTATAAAGCGTATGATTCAACAGATTCTTCTCAATTTGAGATCAACCCGGTATTAAAAACATCGGATAATAAAATATTAGCCGTTGATGCAAAAGTTAATCTTGATGACAATGCATTGTTCCGTCACCCTGATTTTGCTGCTTTACGCGATACCAACGAAGAAGACCCAATGGAAGTTGAGGCCAGCAAATCAAACCTTAACTACGTAAAGCTGGATGGTAACGTTGGCTGTATGGTTAATGGCGCCGGTTTAGCTATGGCAACCATGGATATTATAAAATTAGCCGGTGGTGAGCCTGCCAACTTTTTGGACGTAGGCGGTACCGCAAATGCTGAAACAGTTAAGGCGGCTTTCAACATCATATTAAAAGATCCGCACGTTAAAGCCATACTCATCAATATTTTTGGTGGTATAGTACGTTGCGACCGTGTTGCCCAGGGCGTTATTGATGCCTACCAGGAAATTGGTAATATCCCGGTACCTATCATCGTACGCTTACAGGGAACCAATGCCGTGGAAGCAAAACAATTGATAGACAACTCAGGTTTAAAAGTTTACTCGGCCATATTATTGAAAGAAGCTGCGGAGCGTGTAAAGGAAGTACTAGCTTTGTAGTTCATGGTTCATAGTTGATGGTTCATAGTAAGACGGTTTTAGGAAATAGCATCCACGAATTTTACAATGAACCATCAACTAAATGCTTCTTACCATGAACTATGAACCATCAACTATGAACTAAAGTGTATATAATTAAAGTAAAAGGCGTTGCCAAAATACCCGACTATGTACAGCTTAGGGACGATAAGTTCACATTGCTGGCTTATTTCAGGGTTGACAGACCAGACAAATCGCTGGATAAGGTTGGCCTGCATGACAAAACCGAATATATAATGAATATTATTAAGGACCTGCCTTTTGGGCAGATCCTTAAATTAGAGCTTTAAATAAGTTAATTTGTTCACTGGTGATTGTCTCACTAATAAGGTTCGCGGGACAAGACCAATGAACTGATGAACTAATGAACCATAAAAATGATCGGAAACTCTATAGTAAAGCTGCGGGATGTTGATGTTTTTCAGCAAAAACATCTGGTATTATCAGCTGTTAACCTGCATATTGATAAAGGAGATTTTGTTTGGCTTATCGGTCAAACCGGTTCGGGAAAAAGCAGTTTGCTAAAGATCATTTATGGCGATCTTAGCATCACAACCGGAGATGGTCATGCCTGCGGATATGAACTTAAGGATATAAAGGATAAGGACATTCCATTTCTACGCCGCAAGCTGGGTGTTGTTTTCCAGGATTTTCAGTTGCTTACCGACCGTTCAGTGGAACAAAACCTCCAGTTCGTAATGCGCGCAACCGGCTGGACTGACAAAAAATTAATTGCCGACAAGGCGCTTGACGTATTAGAAAAAGTTGGTCTTCGTTCAAAATTAAAAAAAATGCCGCATGAACTTTCAGGCGGCGAGCAGCAGCGCGTTGTAATAGCACGGGCATTGCTGAACGATCCCGAAATTATTCTGGCAGACGAACCAACCGGCAACCTGGACCCTGATACTTCTGAAGAGATTGTGTTACTGCTAAAAGATATCAGCCAGGCAGGTACTTCAGTACTTGTAGCCACTCATGATTATCATATCATCCGCACGTTCCCATCCCGCATTATAAAATGTGATAATGGGAAGGTTTTGGAAGACGTGAAGATAGCTTGAAGTTTGTAGCAGCTTATAGTGGCAGTCCTTCATTCAGTAGCAGTTTATAGTAGCAGTAGGATGGTTTTAAGAGTCTAATCTAATAGTTGACGCCATTGACAAGACTGCTACTGCTATTATTTTCCTGCCACTTTCAAAAGTCAGCGTTCTTAAAAACCGCTACTACCCCCTGCTACTTCCAAAACCTGCCACTGCCAGTGCCGCTGCCACTACTAAAAGATGTCATATTTTACGTAAAAAGCCAAAGTGGCTGACACGATGTCGCCTTTACGGTAATGGCAGGATACTTGATTGGCACTATCAGCTATGAATTTTAACGATATGTTGAAGAAAAAAAAGAAAGAAGATATAGAAAACCACGAAGGTTTGAACGAGATAATTAATGAGAATGGCGAGGCAACTGCGCAAGACGGAGATGCCTCTGAGGAAGAAAATGCGCCTTCGGCAACTGATATGCTGAAGCAAGAACTTTCCCTGGCCAACGACAAATACCTGCGTTTATA
>Ga0206898_10104_pt1 | contig 25217 bp, 21 predicted proteins | sample Alteio_BWOrgHeat_50_FD_153237 | JGI IMG/M metagenome (GOLD analysis project Ga0206898, IMG submission 153237) | Enriched cells from forest soil in Barre Woods Harvard Forest LTER site, Petersham, Massachusetts, United States -... | ecosystem: Environmental > Terrestrial > Soil > Temperate forest >...
AAACGCCATCAAAGCCGACGGCACACTCTGGGGATGGGGTTACAATGGAGGAGGAGAAACAGGTGATGGAACAACCGTTCAACGAAACAGCCCGGTTCAGGCAGGCCCCGACAACAAATGGGTAAGCGTTTCAGCAGGCACCTATCATACCATGGGGTTGAAATCCGATGGAACAATCTGGATCTGGGGCTGGACCACTATCCATCAGACTCAAATAGGTACAGGTAATACTTGGGTAAGCTATTTTGCAAGTTATTCTCACTTCGGGGCTATTAAATCCGATGGCACTCTGTGGATGTTCGGAACAAATGGTGCCGGCCAATTGGGAGATGGAACAACTGTTGGAAAAAACATGGAACAAATTGGTACCGCTACCGATTGGGTAAGCTTCGGAGCGTCGGCCGGTGGATATCTTACCCAAACGACTTATGCCACCCGCGCCGATGGCAGTCTCTGGGCCTGGGGACTCAATACCAGCGGTCAGGTAGGCGACGGGACAACCGTTAATAAATTGGTTCCTACACTTGTACACGCCACTGACAATGTTGTTTCAAGCATTAGCGCCGGTTCCGGTTTTGCAACCGGAGTCAAAACAGATGGAACCATGTGGGGATGGGGCAGTAACTATTGGGGCCAGGTGGGAGACGGAACAACCGTAGCTAAGGTAACTCCTGTTCAGGTGGGAACTGCAACCAACTGGCACGGCATGAACAGCGGCGACTCGCATACAATTGCAATACAATCCAATGGTACCATCTGGGGCTGGGGTTTCAATAATTACGGTCAGCTGGGTGATGGGACAACCACCTATCATACCAATCCTGTTCTGATTGGTACAGACAACGATTGGGCTGCGGTTTTTGCAGGAGGCTCCTCCTCCATGGCCATTAAAGCCAATGGCACATTATGGGCCTGGGGGCAAAATAATTTAGGGCAATTGGGAGACGGAACGTTGGTAGACAAGCCCAACCCGGTACAGATTGGTACTGACAATAAATGGGTTTCTGTGGGTATAAGCGACGACCATGTGGTTGGCCTCAAAACCGATGGGACACTCTGGGCTTGGGGAAATAATTACAAAGGAGATCTTGGCGATGGAACACTCATCAGCGAAAGCGCTCCACAGCAGATTGGCACGGATAATAAATGGATTGGTTTCCTGTCAGGTACTGCTTTTACTGTAGCAGAAAAAAGTGATGGTACCCTCTGGGCTTGTGGACATAATGCCGAAGGTGAGTTAGGCATTGGATCCACCACAGATCAGTTAACCCTTGTTCAAATAGGAACTGACAATGACTGGATCCTTCAGACTGCAACGGGGGGTGACCGAGTGTTGCATGCTCTTGCCTTGAAATCTAATGGAACGCTTTGGGGTTGGGGGGACAATTTCTATGGTGCGCTCGGCGACGGGACAGCGTGGACCGTTCAAAGTCCGGTTCAAATCGGTGCTAACTTATGGTCGTCTGTATACACTGGTGGGATAATCACCTTTGGGTTGCAGCCTACCCGCAATCCAATTTGCGCTACAGGCGATAATAGTTACGGGGAATTGGGAGACGGAACAACTGTCAACAAAAACACCTTTTCCTGCGGAATGATCCTTGCCCGCAAACGCAGTGGAGGAGGCCTGCCTACGAACCGCGTAGCTTATACAGGTGAAGAAGTCGCAGAAGACGCGTTTCAGGTATATCCTTCTCCAACCAGCGAGAGCTTGACCATACAATACCAGGTCGAAAATGAAGGACTGGTTTCATTGCGCCTGACCAATATGCTGGGGCAGGAGAGCATCCTCCTGAACGCTACATTGCTTCCGGGAGAATACAGCAATCACTTCAATGCAAAAGAGCTCAATCTAACACCAGGAATTTATTTTGCCACCTTAATTGCGAACGGCCAAACTAAGACGGTGAAGATCTGTATCACTAAATAATTTACCTGCTATTATTAAAAAGATTGCTCTGTATGAACAGGGCAATCTTTTTTTTAAAGATTTTTTCTTTTTCACTTCGCACCTTCCATTATCTTGGTTAATAATTCAATTTCTCATGAAGTATTGCCCTAAAACGGACCAAACCTTACGGAAAGAGCCTTTTTAGCACTTATTCCCCCTTTTTTGCCGTAAATTGCAGGTATTATGAAAACGAAGATTGAAATTCTCGCCCCTGCCAAGAACTTGGTTCAAGGTATGGCGGCTATCAATGCGGGGGCGGATGCTGTATATATAGGTGCTCCGCAATTCGGAGCGCGTACTAATGCCACCAATTCTGTCGAAGACATTTCCGAACTCGTGAAATATGCCCACCTGTTTAAGGCACAGGTATTTGTGGTAGTGAATACAATCTTATACGACGAAGAATTGGCTGATTGCAAAAAACTGATCCATGAATTATATGCTATAGGCGTAGATGCCCTCATCGTGCAGGATATGGCTATTATGGAAATGGATTTACCACCTATTGTCATTCATGCCAGCACCCAAGCCAATAACCGGGATCCGAAACATGTCAAGTTCCTGAAGGATGCAGGTATGAAAAGAGTTGTGCTGGCCCGGGAACTGAACCTGGATCAGATTAAAGAAATTCATGCCGCCAGTGATGTGGAGTTGGAATTTTTTGTTTCCGGAGCCCTTTGTGTTTCTTTCAGTGGCAATTGCTACATGAGTATTGCCGGTGGAGAGAGAAGTGCCAATAGAGGATCCTGTGCACAGAATTGCCGCCTACCTTATCACTTAATTGATGGAACGGGTAAGACACTTATAGCAAACAGTCATTTATTATCTATCAAAGATCTCGATTTGAGCGATCAGCTTCCTAACCTGATCGAAGCCGGAATAACTTCCTTTAAGATTGAAGGTAGATTAAAAGATGTTGTTTACGTCAAGAATAACACCTCCTACTTACGTAAAAAATTAGACGCGTTCTTAGAAAATAGTGATCAGTACCAGAAAGCATCTTCCGGGAAAACGCATTACAACTTTGAAGCGGAGATGGACCGCAGTTTTAACCGGGGTTATACTGACTATTTCGTCAATAAACGTACAGAAAAGATTGGTTCTTGGGAAAGTCCCAAATCGCAGGGACAATATATCGGGAAACTGATTGAATCCAAAGCGAATGGCTATGTGATTGAAAATTATGAGAAACTCAATAATGGAGACGGTCTGTACTTCCTCAATGAACAGGGAGAACCCGATGGAGTTCAAATCAATATCATCATCAAAGATATTGTTGTTCCCAATACCCATAAGCCCATTCAACCTGGAACAGTAATTTACCGGAATTCAGATGCTTCGTTTAACAAACTGGTAGAGCGGGAAGACAGTGCCGTTCGGAAAATCAGCGTAAATCTGAAACTGACAGAAACGAAGACAGGATTTCAGCTGGAGGCTATAGATGAGGATGGACATAAAAGCCGCTGTGAATTCGCGTTTGAAAAGGCATTGGCCAAAAATGAGGAATCGACTTTGCCCAACATCCAAAAAAATCTGTCGAAAACGGGAAATACTCCATTTGTCATGGATGATCTGATTGTCGAGTTTTCACAAAACTGGTTTTTGCCTATTTCAAGGATAAACGAAATGCGTAGAGAGGTGTTGGAACAGTTAATCGATGTGAGAATAAATGAATACCACAGGGAAGAAATTCAAATAACGAAAACAAATCATCCTTATCCGGTCACAAAACTGGATTATACCTATAATGTTGCTAATCACCTTGCACGTTCGTTTTATGAACGGCACGGGGTGACTGAAATTGAAAAAGCGTTTGAATTGCAGTGGGACCCCGGCAAATCGCGGGTGATGACGACCAAATACTGCGTGAAATACGAATTGGGCAAATGCCCGAGGTTTCAACGCGATACGATGGGGGAGAAACTCGTCGAACCGCTCGTTCTGAAACAAGGAGACAGGGAATACAAGTTGAAATTTAATTGCAAACCTTGTGAAATGGAGATTTGGGAAAGAGATGCAGAGCTGACGTTTGACGACGAGGAGTAAATTATTTATCCGAAAATTTCCAGTACCGGACAAAGTTCTTCAAAGCAGATGCAATTCCTGCTGCTGCAAAAAAAAATGAAAGCCCCTTTCTGCTGTTCAGCGAAAAGGGGCTTTCAATGTTAAATCAAGTAGGTGGGGTTTATTTAAGCACAACCGCCAGTGCATCTTGAAGCGTCACGTGAAACGCCACCGCAATTGTTGGTTACGTTGAGTCCTTTCAAAGGATCTGTGCAACCGCCGCCCAATACGTTATTCATATGGATTGCGTTCAGCTGAGTGATGGTTTGTTTGCTCAGTTGCAGTTTAAATTTAGATGCATCTTTTTTCATGATTCTCAAGTTTTTTTGTGATTGATGAAGCAAAGATGAGGAGAATGCTCTAGCAGCAATACCAGCATGAGTAATTCACCTGTCCGGATGAGTATTTAACAGGATTCATTGAGTGATTGGTCTTCCAGCGGTCAGATATGACTCACCGGAGGATGTTTGCGATAATACAGGTCGCAGGAAAAAAAGCCTGATCCGTAAGCGAGGAAGAACAAGGAGAGGAGAAAGCAGATAACAGCCCAGCTTTCGCCTGTGTATGGAAGTACCACCGCGGCCCGGGTACTGTAAATTACTGCTCCGATTAATATAGGAAGAAGGCAAATAATTGCTGTTCGGGAAATCAAACCAACCATAATCAAAATGCCTGCAGCAATTTGGACGATAACAATGTAAACAACAAGGAAAATCTCCAGAAAGGTGAACCTGCCCATGACCAAAGGAATCGTTTCGGGTTTTTCTCCAAATTGGTACCCTTTCCAAATGATGAAAATGCCAAACAGGATACGTAGTATATCAATAGGATACATTTTTCGTTGTTCTGCCCATTCATCAATCTTTTCAAATAAAGTCTGTTCCGTCTTCATAAACTTAAGGAATAAGAATGTGAGTTACTCGTCTGCAATAGTATTTAATAGGTTAATCCTTTAATCGGTAATGGGAACACAAAATCATCCAGTATACCCATACCCGATTTTCTAACATGGTTTGCGTAAGCTGTCAAACTAGCATGGAGAATTTCGGCTACTTTTTTGTCAAGTTTGCTGATGATGATGTTTACCTTTTGTATTTCATGACGTAAGGCTTCCCGGTTGGGTTTGGCGAAAGGATAGAACTGCTTTTCCAAATGTTCAAATTCGTTCCTGAAATTCTTTTCCACAACTTTGTAAAATGAAATCAGTTCGGGACGAGCCGTGAAGGTTTTCAAATGGGCAAGCTTGAGCGCGTCAGCTTTCTGATCCTGATTGATCGTGTTATATGTACTGGCCGCAAGAACGGAAACGAGGACAGGCGCTTTGTAAAGTAAATCCAGTTCGGCTGTACTTAATTTTTCCAAGGAAGCATTGACTGTCTTTTCATTTAACTCATCATCACCTTGTTCGTTTTTCATAATACAAAATTAAAGATGCTTGTATCAGCTTTTATTGACAAATGTCAGAATTGCTCCCCCGATTCGGATTTCAGATTTTGGATAATTCATCTTTTATCTTTTTTCATTCTTCTTTTCAGGTGCATTTCTTTTGCAAGGATTAAGACCCTGATTCCTCTTTTTCGGATATGGATTCCGCGAGCGGGACTGAAATGGCTTTTTCTGACCTGCTCGTATGCATCGAGGATGCTTTTGTGGGTAACTATTCCAAGGATTTTACCCGGTTCTGTCCGACTAAGGACAGGAAGCAGTTCTTTTTTGCTTACAGCAAGTTGATGTATAGCATCTTTGAGTAGGCTGTCTTCATACAGGACTGTATCCAATTGAAAGTCGGTAATGGAATGGGAAAGGATTGCTTCCATCACGCTAAGGCGTTCAAAGTAGTCAGGGGAATAAGATCCTGGAACGCTGATTCCCCTGCGTACTATTCTTTCGGTCATGATTGTGTTTTTCATAAGCAGGAAAGAGGCACCGTAAGCGGCTGTGCAACTTGCCAGAAGAGGAAGGAGTATTAAAGGTTGCAAAGTGGTTTCAAAAGCAAAAACGATGGAGGTTAGCAACGCTCGGGAGGCTCCGGTAAACATAGAGGCCATTCCTATAAGTGCAGCAGTTCCGATACTGATATGCATGGAGGGAAACAACTGAGCCGCAAGGATGCCTGTCAGTGCACCTGCTGCACTGCCAATTGTAAGTAGTGGTGCGAGAGTTCCTCCCGATGTACCGCTTCCCAATGCGATCGTCCAGGAAATAAATTTGAGGAGGCAAAGAACGAGGAGGGCTTTGATAGGCATGCTCCCTTCCAATACCTGCTGTATGTTGTTGTAGCCAACTCCCAGGGTGTTGGGGGCGATCCAGCCAATGAGACCTACTCCAAGACCACCTAACGCGGGCCACCACATCCAGTGTATGGGTAGTTTTTCGAACAGATCTTCCGTGGCGTAAACAATCTTAGAAGCAATGACTCCCAAAACCCCGATACATATTCCAATGACAGTATATACAAGCAGTTCGTAACTGCCTGGAGCTTGAAGTAATGGGATGGGGAACATCGGAGTCGTTCCATCCAGCGCAATGTGAATGGCAGCTCCGGTAGCGCATGCTACAGCCACAGGAAGGATAGAGCGTGGAGAGAATTCAAAAAGAAGCAATTCAATTGCCAGCAAAATGGCCGAAACGGGACTTCCGAAAATGGAGGACATACCCGCAGTGGCTCCAGCAGCAAGTAATATCTTGCGTTCTTCCGGCGTGGTTTTCAGAATCTGGCCGAAAAAGGAACCCAATGCTCCTCCGGTGGCAATGATTGGACCTTCTGCCCCAAAAGGACCACCAGTACCGATAGCAATTGCTGCGGATAGGGGCTTAAGAAAAGTGATCTTGGGAGGAATGCGGCTTTCATTCTCCAGTACCTGCTCCATGGCTTCCGGAATTCCATGTCCGCGTATGGCACTTGAGCCGTACCGGGCCATTATTCCAACAATTAATCCTCCTATAATAGGTATCCCGATCACCCAGGGTCCCAAATTATTTCCTGCAGGTGAAGAGAATGCTACTGAGAATGTGCCGTAGAAAAAAAGGTTGGTGAAAAGACCAATGAGCATGACAAGGCCTTTGGCTATGAAACCCATAAAGAAGGCCACCAACAAAGCTAGCCTGCAGAGATAGAGGATGCGACGGTCAATCGGGCCTTTAGTTTTTTCTACGTGCTCTGCCTCCAGCAAGGGAGTCATAGATGGAGAGATGGGAATAGAATCGGGAATGGGAGCCATGTGGCTTTTCGTCATCGCAGGTAACTCATTACTTAGCGCAAAGGTCGGAAGCGGACGCATTGCGTAAATTGACATTTATCAATTTTTGATAAGGCAGGTACTTTTGAAGAGGTTCTTCATTCAGACCTCAAGTAATAACGCAATATTTTGTACTTACATTTGTCAAATGGATTTTGATTTGAAGAAGTATTACTATAAGAGTTCCGATATTTTCGGGCAACTTCCTCCTGCGGAGTTTGCCTTGATTAATAAAAGCATACAACAAAAAGCGATCAAGAAAAAGAAACTGCTTTTTAAGCAGGGGGCGCACCCAGCTGGTGTTTATGTGCTGAACACTGGGAAAGTAAAGATGTTTCAGGTAAGCGGTGGAGAAAAAGAGACGGTTATTTATTTCTATACCGCAGGAGACATTATGGGTTACCGCCCGATCATCTGTAACGAGTCACATCCTTTATCCGCAGAAGCCCTGGAAGATTGTACCTATTCATTTATCCCCCGAACAACCTTTCTAAAGATTCTCGCGGCCTCACCTTCCTTATCTAACCTGTTATTGGAGAATCTGGGGCATGAATTCAGTGTTTGGGTAAACAATATGTCACTCTTTGCTAGTCAGAGCGTAAAGGAACGTATAGCCATGGCCTTAATCAAGCTGCATGAAATCTATAAGCCAGAAGGAGGAGGATTGTCGGTGATACAACTGAGCAGAAGTGATTTTTCAGCTTATGTTGGAACAGCCAATGAAACCCTGGTGCGTTTGCTTGGCGATTTGAAGCGGAAGGGAATAATTGCCATACAAGGTAAAAACATACGTATTCTTCAAATGAATGTTTTGCTGGATATCATCAGCTGAACAATAGTTAAACCCCCTTCGAAGAAAAACAACAAGCTCTTGTAATCCCGAAAAAATCAGATGGTTTTCTCCAAAATCATCTTTCTCCTGTTAAATACTTGTGAAGTATTTTAAGTGAATCTTTTTTATTAAATATAATTTATTAGATTTGCCCCGTTTAAATTTGGACGGAAGCAGCTGGTCCTTCATCAGCCAGACTAGCCGTCTTGTCGAATAATACTTAATGTAAGTTCATATGAAAAAATCTTTCCTGCTTTTCTCCGTCTTCCTCTTCGGTTCTTCTTATGTGGCATTAAATGCACAAGAAACTGTTCCTGCATCTGGCAGCAATGCTTCTGGTACCGGAGGATCGGTTAGCTATACCATCGGACAAACTGATTATACGCAATACACAACAGCGGGTGGTTCGGTAGCGCTGGGTGTGCAGATCCCTTATGAAATAACGGTGATTACAGCCGTCTCTCCTCTTCCCAATTTGAGTCTTACCTGTACCGCATACCCTAATCCGGCTTCAGCGGCATTAAACCTGAAAATGGGAACAACCCCATCCGACCAACTCTATTATATACTTACTGATGCAGAAGGAAAGGTGCTGGAAAAGAAAAGAGTAACTGAAATTGAGACTTCTATCTCCCTCGGTCAATACCCCAATGCGTTATATCTGTTAAGCATTTACGAGTTTGACAAAAAAATAGAATCCTTCCGTATCCTTCATACTAACTAAAAACCAATACACCAATCTAACCCCCACTTTTAAATGAAAAAATTACTTACTTCCCTGTTTGCGCTTATTGTTGTTTTACAACTTTCAGCCCAAGCTCCTCAGCGGATGAGCTACCAGGCAGTGGTCCGCAATTCAAACAATTCCTTAATCGTTTCACATGCTGTAGGTATGCAAATCAGTATTTTGCAAGGATCAGCTGATGGAGCAAGCGTTTATACTGAAATCCAAACGCAGGAAACAAATGCAAATGGCCTGGTGTCGATACAGATTGGTGGAGGAAAAGTAGTATCAGGAGCTTTTGAAGCGATTGATTGGGCAAATGGCCCTTATTTTATTAAAACAGAAACTGACCCTGCAGGCGGAGCAAACTATACTATTTCGGGTACTACCCAATTATTAAGCGTTCCTTTTGCTCTATACGCAGCAACCAGCGGCAGTACCGTTTCGGGTGCAAGAGGTGCCAGAGGCGCAACGGGTGCAACTGGCCCTACTGGTCCAACCGGAGCGACAGGTGCAACAGGTCCCCAAGGCTTGACTGGAGCCAAAGGCGCAACAGGTGCTCAAGGTCCTCAAGGCGTACAAGGGTTAAAAGGTGCAACCGGTTCTACTGGTGCGCAAGGCATCCAAGGCTTAACAGGTGCTAAAGGTGCAACCGGAACAACAGGTGCTCAAGGCCCTCAAGGCCCTCAAGGTGTAAAAGGTGCAACCGGTGCACAAGGTATTCAAGGTTTGATTGGAGCGAATGGTGCTACTGGTACACAGGGCCCACAAGGATTAACTGGAGCAACCGGCGCACAAGGTATCCAAGGTTTAAATGGTGCTGATGGAGCAACCGGTGCACAGGGCCCACAAGGTTTGACAGGAGCAACAGGAGCGCAAGGTGCTCAAGGTTTAAATGGTGCTACAGGCCCGCAAGGTTTAACAGGAGCAACAGGAGCACAAGGTCTAAATGGTGCTGATGGAGTAACAGGCGCACAAGGTCCACAAGGTTTGACTGGTCCTCAGGGTCAACAAGGTCCTCAAGGTCAGCCAGGTCAAAATGGTCAACAAGGTGTAGCGGGTGCTACGGGAGCCACCGGCCCACAAGGTTTGACTGGTCCTCAAGGTCAACAAGGTCCTCAAGGGCAGCCGGGTCAAAATGGTCAGCAAGGTGTATCGGGTACTACGGGAGCCACCGGTCCACAAGGTTTGACAGGTCCTATGGGTCCTCAAGGTCAACAAGGTCCTCAAGGGCAGCCGGGTCAAAATGGTCAGCAAGGTGTAGCGGGTGCTACTGGTGCAACCGGTCAGCAAGGCGCACAAGGTCCACAAGGTTTAACTGGAGCAACCGGTGCGGCCGGCTCGCTGACTGCCAACAATTCGCTTGCGCTGAAATTTTGTATTCAGGTATTCGGAATATTCCCTTCGCAAGGTGGAAATGGCTACAACGGACCCTGGATCGGAGAGATCCACATGTTTGCCGGCAACTTTGCGCCTGATGGAACACTTCCATGCGATGGGCAGTTACTGCCAATCAACCAAAACACGGCTTTGTTTTCCATTCTCGGAACACAATATGGAGGGAATGGTACAACTACCTTCGCTCTTCCTAACCTGAATGGTAAGGTGGCTGTAGGCAATTAAGAAAATCTTCTATTTCAAATGAGGACAAAGGTCCGGGAAAAGCATCGTCTTTTCCCGGACCTTTTGCTTTGTGACGTTTCGGGCCATAATGCGTGAATAGCATAACTTATACCGGAGCGCATGTAACAAACAGATGATAATAGCTATACATCTTTGTGGTGTGATAACGCAGTCACAAATTAAGAACACTCCCTATGAAAATGAAAAGAATTGTCCCGGTTGCAGCTACCTTTCTGCTGTTATACACGGTAGGATGCAAAAAAGAATTGGATGGACCTAAGCCAGCTTCTCCGGCCGCTCCAGCAGAAATGAGTGTTGAGCGAGTTGCCAGAATAGCACCGGTGAACCTGGGTCTTGCAGGCAGTTTTGCTATTCTATCCAAATCGGGAATAACCGATGTATACAAATCATATATAGTGGGAGATATTGGAGCCAGTCCCATTACAGGGGCAGCCATACACTTGGCATGTAATGAAGTAGTCGGGAATGTATTTTCCGTTGATGCATCGGGACCTCTCCCATGCAGAATTACTAATCCACGCCATTTATCTACTGCCGTTGCTGATATGCAAACAGCTTATACAGATGCGGCTGGTCGTTCGAACCCAAATTTTCTGAATTTAGGTGCAGGAAGCATCGGTGGCAGAACGCTTACTCCGGGCTTGTATAAATGGACGAGCGCCTTGCTTATTCCTACTGATATCAACATTACGGGTAATTCCACAGATGTTTGGATCTTTCAGGTGGCTGGCACGCTTACCGTTAGTAACGCAGTACACATGCACCTGACCGGAGGAGCATTGGCAAAAAATATTTTCTGGCAGGTCAGCGGTGCTGTTACCGCAGGAACAACGAGTCATTTGGAAGGAATTGTTCTTGGAAAGACAGGTATTAACCTGCAAACGGGAGCTTCCATCAATGGACGCATGTTGGCACAAACAGCTGTGACACTTGAAATGAATACCGTGATGCAGCCTTAATCTGGTTTTGATAAAGGATTGCAGATGGATCATGAAGTAGAGAAAAGAGATTATAAATACAAAGTAAAAGCAGCTTCTGAAAAGGAGCTGCTTTTACTTTAATTAGAGAGAGCATAAATAGGGGAGTGGGTAAGCGTTACCTGTGATTGAAATCGTCATTAAACGGATATTCTTCAATCAGATGAAAGCCGCGGTTAAGGAGGATATAATCTTTCTGAGTCTTTCGGATAAATTGTGCGTTTAAGGTTTTTCCTTTCCAGTTGCCGGTAAGGGTGAGCTTCCCTTTTTCCAGAAAGTAAGACAGGGTATAATGTTCGGTGCTGTCTTTGTCAGATACGAACGTGATTGTTTGGTCTTTTTCATGGAGGATGGATTTGAAGTACTTCAGGCTGTCCATAGAGGTACCGATGGCGGCGAAACCATCTTCCAACATGAGTTTCTTCCACATAGGATCTTTTTGCGTGGTTACCAGGGTGTCTTTATCAAGCACCACCAAGGTGGGTTTGTATACACCGGCGATCCAGTGCTGTGTTTTGTCTTGTCCGGGTACATCGAGGAGGCTAGGGGGTCCTAACAGATAACCTGCTGAGAAATAGATGAGGATACCTGCTTTGGTAATGTAAAACAGAATGCGTTTGTACTTCTTGTCAAATTCAAGCGGTGTGTAGTTAATCGGTTCGTGCTTCAGTCCAAGTAGGAATGCCAGTAATCGTTTCAGGTAGGGGAAGAGGATGATAAAGGCAATCAAGAAGAGGTGGAACGAAAATAGTTTGACTGACACGTCGTAGCAAAAATTCATCACCGCCACCTGCAGCATAATGACAGCGGTGAGCAACGCCCCTATAATTTGTGTGCGCCGGAAAAGCAGCAGATAGCCACCACTGAGTTCCAACAAACCGGAAAACACTTTGAACCCTTTGGATGCACCCATGAATGACCAGAGCAATCCTGCCGGAGAAAGGTTGCCGAAGGATTTTTCGAGTGTGAATAGTCCGGGAGTATCAAACTGACCCGGGTCGGCAAACTTGAGTGAGCCATAGAGGAGCATGAAAAGGCCAAGATAATAGCGTGCATAGGTGATCAGGTGAGCGTATACCCTTGTGTAGTTGTGCTTTTTTCTGTCAGCTAATAGCACAAGGATGGTAAACGCCATCGCCAGAGTCAATTGTGAGAATACGGTTACATAACTAAAGAGAGTATCTCCACTACCGGTGTTTTCTGTTTTGTGAAAGTTATGCAGGTGAAGGACTGATTTGCCAAACCAGTTGGTCAGGAAATCCTGCAGCTGTGCGTAATAATCAAACACGACCGAAACCAACGGAATCTGATCGAGGGGAAAAGGAAACATGAAAAGGAACAGGTAAAACGACAGAAAGAGTATTCCTGCTCTTTGAAGTAACGTGCGGCGCGCTGGATTCATCATTTGCAATGTACTCAGAAAACGGTTAGTTGTAAGTGCTTTTGAGTAGTTGACAGCTTTGAATGAGTAGCTGGTATGAATGAGCGGATAAGTGAATTAAAAGCGGTAATAGATAAATGGATTAAAATCGGCCGAGGTGATGGAGCTGAGCGACAGGGTAAAGAGCAGGAGCATGAGCAGGGTGAGTAGGATATGCCCAGCCGGCTTTTGCACGGATCCATAGAAGTAGTTCTGTATTTTCGAAAAGCCGGGTACCAACACAAAGAAGGAGAAACAGGCAGCTACAATAAGCATATACCTGAATTCCTTGTTGAAGAACATGGTGGGAAGGTGCGTAAATCCGAATAGCGTATGGAAATAAGCTACAGCTGTGGAAAGGTGCTCCATTCTGAAAAATACCCAACCCAGCACCACCAACGTGAAGGTGATGATCACGCCGGGAATACGACCGATCCGGGCGTAGACCTTGAGCAGGAAGAGCCGTTCGAGTACCAGAAAGAGACCATGATAGGCACCCCAAAGGATGAAGTTCCAGGAAGCACCGTGCCAAAACCCGCTGGCCAGAAAGACGAACCAGAGATTGAAATAGAGTCGGTACTTAGGCACTTTGTTTCCTCCAAGAGGGATGTATAAATAGTTTCGCATCCAGGAGCCAAGCGTCATGTGCCACCTTCTCCAGAATTCGGTGATGCTGCCGGATGTGTAAGGGTTGTCGAAATTTTCGGGAAACTTAAAGCCAATCATTTTGCCGATACCAATGGCCATGTCGGAATAACCCGAAAAGTCGAAATAGATCTGAAAGGTATATCCGAGAATACCCATCCAGGCCGTTAGCGTACTTAGGTTGTGAGGGTCAAGCTTCAGAATTTCGTCGGCGTATTTACCGACGACATTGGCGATTAGAACCTTTTTTCCGAGGCCCATCACAAAGCGGTAAAAGCCAGTGAGGCGGTTGTCGATGGTGTCGTTGGCTGAACGGTCGCTGATCTGGTCTGCAATTTCATGGTAACGAACAATGGGGCCGGCGATGAGTTTGGGAAACAAAATGATGTAGAGCTGGTAGTCCCAGAATTTCTTCAGGGGAGCATGCACCCTACGGTAAACATCTATTACGTATGTAAGTGTTTCGAACGTGTAAAACGAGATACCTATGGGTAATACCAAAGAAGTGAGCGGGGCGATGTGCCAATGCTCGGCACCAAATACACGGTTGAAGTTATCGATAAAGAAATTGCAATATTTGAAATAAAACAGCAGACTCAAATTCATGCTGACAGAAAGAACAAGCAGCAGGCGGCGGATGCGGGAGGATGTGCTGCGATCCATCCATTTGACCAGATGAAAATCAAGAAAGGTGGTGAAGAGAATAACAAAGATAAAACGTGGAGCACCCCAGGCATAGAACAGAATGCTGGATACGAGTATCACCAGATTCTTGTAGCGCTTGTCAGCCAGATAATACAAGATCAGGAATGCAGGCAGGAATAAAAGAAGAAAGAGGCTGCTGCTGAAAATCATGTATTCCTATTTCTTAGCTCGTTCAATTTCATATTGTGCATTGGCGGTTACCAGGATAAAGCTTTCCAGAGTAACGTTCCGGTCGCTTGCCTGTTTCTTCAATCCCTCCATCCATTCCGGATTTGCTCTTATTTCGGCAATCTTCCGTTTGATATAATCCTCCTTTGCCTTCATACGTTCTTTTACTCCTGCCCCGTTATTGGCATACAGGTCATAAGCATCATCAATGAATCCACCCCCAAAATCCACCGTTTTAGAATCGTTTGCGAAGAGAATGATCACATCTTGCTTTTCTATTTCCTGTTGGAGGTCTACTTCCTCTTTCTTTTTAGGAGGGCATTGGCAAGGCAGGTACAAATCCGTGTAATAGTACCAGAACTTTGGTTCAGTAAAAACTTGAATGGCAAGGCCGGAACCATAAATGTTCCAGAAGTAACTGTCACCCAGTGTGAGCATGCGAGGACGGATGGCGTGTGCAGTATCCACCTGCACATCAGCTACCGTCATTTTATATTTAGGAATTGGATAGAGCAGGTTCATTCCTTTTTCAATATCATCGTCAGATCCTTGGCAGGAATCCTGCACCTGGTAGTTGGAGAAGTTGAGATGGGGGAGTGGATAGTGTTTTACGTTTTCTATAAAATGGATCATTGTATCCAAGGCAAGATCGGCGCCGTATCTCGTCCAGTGAATTCCTGTCTTTGGGAAGAGGGGATAAGGAGTGGTGCTTTTGAGGCGTTGGAAATAAGGTATCAAATTAAGGAATGGCACACCCGAGCCGGTAAGGACTTTCGAATAGTATTCATAATTGGTGATGGTAGTGTTTTGCTTGGGTTCTTCGGGCAGGAATTCGGGAAAGAAACGGGCCTTGCCCGGGACGAATACCACTATCAGGTCAATGTTCTTTTTCTTCAGAGCTTCCCTTACCACTTTCAGTTTTCGGATGTTTTCATCGATCTTCTTTTCTCCGATGAAATCCTTACCATAATATCCCGTAAGATAACCGTCCCCATACAAATAATTGTTTTTCCCAACAACTACGTTGGCAGCGCCGGTCAATTGAAACAAGTTAAACGAAACCTGGTTGTTAACGCGGACACAGGTATTACGCAGACCGAAATTTTCGTTGAAGTACTTTTCTGTACCGGCTTGAAATTTACCGTCGAGCCAGTCGTTTATGTCGAAAGGAGCCCAGGTAGCTTTGCCGTAAAAACCATCCAGGGGTTTTACTTTGATGAGATTAAACTCCTGCTGCAGCCAGGGAACAGCCAGGAAGAGGAGGATTGCTCCCAATAGCACCTTTTTAATAATCTTGCCAGATTGATTCAAGCGTTCATACTTATACTTGGTGTATTATTCCCTTTTTAGTGAGGCAGAAGCCTAGTGCATTTTCTTTTGAATGGCTTTGATGGTAGCACCGGGTGACATTGCGAAGGGCATCTGATTCCAGTCTTTGTATTTCTCCACCAGTGCATCTTTTTTAGAATCGTCTGTAGCGGCAGTTTTCATATCGGCGAAGTATTGGCGGAAGGTGTCTATGAGTTCCGGTCCACCCACTTCTCCATGACCGGGGACAATCTTTTCAATCACAAACTGTTTCTGAAACTGATCAAAGGCGCTTACATAACCATCGGGATCGGCTACACCCATTGTAACGGGAGCTTGTTTGTTGAGTACTACGTCACCTGTGAACAGCATCTTTCTCCTATGGAGGTATACTACTACATCGCTGGCGGTATGTACGTTGCGGCCCAGGTTAACGAGTGTAGCGGTGTCATTGCCCATTGGAATGTCCATCTTGTCTTTGAGCCATTGGGTAGGGCAGGTGGCGGCATCGGCTTCCTTGATCCAGAATTCCTTCGTGTAGTTTCCTCCGGCGATGATGGTTTGTCCCGTAAAGTATTTATTGCCTGCGCTGTGGTCGGGGTGGTAGTGGGTGTTGACTATAATGATGCGTTTGTTGCCTGCCAGCGCTTTCACTTGCTGGGAAAATTTTTCAGCTGCATCGCCCATCTTGGTATCGATTACCAGGACGAGACTATCTGAAACCAATATCCCGCTGTTGCCTCCTCCACCTATCACGAGTGTTAGTTCTTTGTCATACTGCACCGTGCTGGTTTGTTTCATCTTTTTCATGAACGGATATACGTAGATCATGAACAGTGTAAATCCTATAGCGCCCAGTACAACTACAATACCGAGAAGCCATTTGAGTATTTTTTTAAGTGTTTTCATGGTTTTCAAAAAATGAGATTGGAAAGAGGTCGTTTATTTCGGTTTTAAAGGTAGGATATTATCTGAGTTAATCTAGCAAGGCAGAGGAGAAGGAACAAACACTTATTTGACGACAGGCACTCCGCTCACGGCTATCACTTTCCATTCACCGACACACATTTTCCACACACGGATGTATCGAAAATGTGAACGTATAAGTTCTTCGTGGTATTTACCCACCAGCTCGAGGTTGAGCGATACCACTGCGGTATCGTCAATAAAGTGGATATGCTGATCGCTGGGGGTTATTGTAGTAAATGCAGAGTTGCCCTTGCGGTAATTGTCCAGCACCATTGCCTTGGTTACAGGCATTCCATTGGGATATACAAACTGAGCATCGTCGTGGATCAGTTGGTCTATGACAAGCAGATCCTGCTTGCGGAAGGCATCCAGCAGCTTTTCCTCTAAGGCGTTGATTTGGGTGCGATAGTCCATCTGCCCGGATTATTTAATACCTCCTCCGTTTTCAATTTCTTTGGTAGGCGCCACAAAGGCCAGCTCTCCATTGCCATTCTCGGCCATGAGGATCATGCCTTGCGATTCGATGCCTTTGATCTTGCGTGGAGCGAGGTTGACAAGTATGCTTACTTTTTGCCCGATAATGTCTTCTGGTTTGTAGTATCCTGCAATGCCCGACACTACAGTGCGTTGATCGAGACCGGTGTCAATCTTCAGTTTGAGGAGCTTGTCTGTCTTCGGAACCTTTTCGGCTTCAATGATGGTTCCAACACGTATGTCCATCTTCGAAAAGTCGTCGAAGGTGGTTTCGGGTTTGGCAGGGGCGGTGACATGATTCTGGGCTGCATTCAGCAGCTTGCTCTCCTGCAGCTTTTGTACCTGTTCGTCCATGGCGGCATCTTCTATTTTATCGAAAAGGAGGCTGGCAGTGCCGAGCTTGTGGCCGGCATGCAACAGATCCGATCGTCCGGCATGGCTCCAGCGGAAGCCACCCAGGTTTAACATTTCTGAAAGCTTCTGCGCGGTGAAAGGCAGGAAGGGCTCCATGAGGACAGCCAGGTTCGCTGAGATCTGGAGACTGATGTTCATGATTGTACGTACCCGCTTTTCGTCGGTGGCGGCAATCTTCCAGGGCTCGTTGTCGGCCAGGTATTTGTTGCCGGCACGGGCCATGTTCATGAGCTCGGCCAATGCTTCGCGGAAACGGAAGGCATCCAGCGAAGCAGCAATGCGTGCCGGGAACTTGCTGATTTCTTCCAGCAGCAGGATATCGCTCTTGGTATATTCATCGGCCTGAGGCACGCGTCCTTCGTAATACTTATGGGACAGCACGAGCGTACGGTTGATGAAATTACCCAGGATGGCTACCAGCTCGTTGTTGTTCTTGGCCTGAAAATCTTTCCAGGTAAAATCGTTGTCCTTTGTTTCCGGCGCGTTGGCACAGAGTGTGTAACGCAGCACATCCTGTTTGTCTTTAAACGAAACGAGGTATTCGTGCAGCCACACGGCCCAGTTGCGGGAAGTGGAAATCTTGTCGCCTTCCAGATTCAGGAACTCATTGGCCGGTACATTATCGGGCAGGATGTAGTCTCCATGAGCCATCAACATGGCCGGGAAGATGATGCAGTGAAATACGATGTTGTCTTTGCCTATGAAATGGATCAAGCGGCTATCGTTATTCTGCCAGTAATCCTTCCACTTATTGTCCTCTCCTTTGTTCTTAAAGTACTCGCGTGTAGCAGAGATGTAACCAATAGGTGCATCAAACCATACATACAACACTTTTCCTTCGGCGCCTTTCACGGGTACTTTCACGCCCCAGTCCAGGTCGCGTGTCATGGCTCGGGGCTGAAGCCCCTGACTCAGCCAGCTGCGGCACTGACCGGATACATTGGTCTTCCATTCTTCGTGACTGAAGATGTACTTCTCAATATCCGGCTGCATCTTGTCCAAGGGCAGAAACCAGTTCTTGGTTTCTTTCATTACCGGCTTTTCTCCCGACAGGGTAGAGTGGGGGTTGATGAGGTCGGTGGCATTGAGGGTAGAGCCGCATTTCTCGCACTGGTCCCCATAGGCGCTTTCGTTCCCGCATTTGGGGCAGGTGCCGGTGATGTAACGGTCTGCCAGAAACTGGTTGGCTTTTACATCAAAATATTGCTCTGTCACCTCTTCTTTAAAGATGCCTTTGTTATAGAGGTTCAGGAAAAAGTCTGACGCTGTCTCGTGGTGTATCTCATTAGAGGTACGGGAATAGATATCGAACGATACGCCAAAGTCCTTGAACGAATCGCCCATCATCTTGTGATACTTGTTCACCACTTCCTGAGGGGTGATACCTTCTTTCTTGGCTTTGATGGTAATGGGTACTCCATGCTCATCCGACCCGCAGATAAACAGTACATCTTCTCCTTTAGAACGAAGATACCGTACATAAATATCGGCCGGCAAATAGCACCCGGCCAGGTGACCAATATGAACAGGTCCATTGGCATAAGGTAAGGCGGCGGTGATGAGGTGACGTTTTGGTTTCACAAAAGCTGATTTATAGACAATTAAGAGGGTAAAGATAATAAACTCCCACAACCCCTCCCTCTACTCACCCCCCGGCCCCCTCTCTGCAAAGCAGAGAGGGGGCCGGGGGGTGAGTTTTTGCAGTATTTGCAACTGACGGGACTTGTTTTCGGAATTATCGCCTTTCAAACCTTCCCGCAAGCATCTTTTAACGATTTTGAAAAGGCGGATTGACGAGAACATGCGCTTTTGTGAATATCTGCATGTGCTGTCGGTGTATGGCCGGAAATCAATTCTGATCCCTCTTTCCGGCGACGTACGTTTGGCGTAACAAATACACCGAACTATGAAAACGATCCGATCAACAACTGTCTTATTGCTCACCACAACTGTACTGTTATTTACCTCCTGCTCCACCACTAACTTCCTGCAGCGGAGGTATACTTCTGGGGCATATATGGAGCACCAGGAGGCCTTGCCTACAGGCTCAGCAATTGTTTCAGGAAAGAAGAATAGCAGCTATAAGGAAGAAAACATACCTGTTAATACCAACCTGGCCCAAACGGCAGTATGTGCGGATGTGCAACCCGAAGCAAGTTCTGCCTGTGTTCCGGTAACAAGCCACCGGTTAAAGGCGAATGCATTGGAGGTAAAGCCCTCAGAAGAGAAAAGGGAAAAGAAGACATCAACTCCCCTACAAGAAACGAGCGAGGCTCCCGCCCCCCTCATGCAGCAGCCTAAATTCCAGGGTGACCTGGCCCTCAGCAGCTCTATAACAAGCTATGTATTGGGCGCCCTCGCCATCGTTTTCAACATCGCCTTAGCTCCTTATGTGCTGGTGTTGGGATTTTTTATCGTCTCTTTCATGGTATTCGGCTTTGTGATGGGGATCCGTTCGGTAAAGAGTGCCCGCAGGGCCGGTGAACATGCTCCGGCTACCGGTGTTACGGCTATCATCCTTTCAGGAGTGCAAATGGCATTGGCAGTGCTCTTCCTGGTGTTGGCAACGCTGGTGTTTGTATTCCTCCTTGGCGCATTCACCTAGACTCACCCCCCTGCCCCCTCGCTGCAAAGCAGAGAGGGGGCAGGGGGGTGAGTAGAGTAAACAGTTATATTTGCAGCATTGATTCAAATTATGCTGCGTAAACTACTACTCTATACGGGAATTCTGCTGGCGGTACTCATCACCGTTATTTTATTCCGAACCATAACCTATTCTTCCAAACAAACCAAGGTAAAGCCCGTGGCGCATGTGCGGGTGAGTGAGGATGCGCTGACGCACCTTTCGGAAGCCATTCAGATACCTACCGTATCCGAAGCTCCGCCTGCACCGCTTGATACGCTGCACTTCAATGCTTTTATAAACTACCTGGCCAAGACCTATCCCAACACCACTACCACACTTCGCCCGCAACGCATTAACGGTTTCAGTCTCTTATACACCTGGCCCGGCACCGACACCAGCCTGAAGCCGATTATCCTCCTCGGCCACATGGATGTGGTGCCTGCTGTGGGCGACTCGGGTGAGCAATGGCTCACTCCTCCCTTTAGTGGACTCATCAAAGACGGTGCTGTATGGGGACGGGGATCATTGGACGACAAGATCACTGTTATAGGTATACTCGAAGCGGTGGAGATGCTCGTCAAAGAAGGCTTTGCTCCCAAACGTACCATCTACCTCGCCTTTGGGCATGATGAAGAAGTGGGAGGAAGAAACGGAGCCAAGAAGATTGCCGAATACCTGCAAAGCCGTCATGTAAAAGCCGGCTTCCTGCTTGACGAGGGTCTCGTCATCACCTCCGGCCTCGTGCCTGGGTTGGACGACCGTAAGGTAGCATTGGTTGGGGTGTCGGAAAAAGGATATGCCTCGTTTGAATTGTCTATTACCACCACCGGAGGACATTCGTCAATGCCTACAAAGGAAACGCCTATCGGCATCCTGTCGGGTGCAATCTCCGCGCTGGAGAAGCACCCCATGAAAAGCAGGCTGAGTGCGCCGGTGAAACAGTTTCTGGATTATGTCGGTCCCGAGATGCCCTTCCTCACCCGCATGGCCTTTGCCAACCGCTGGCTCTTTTCGGGACTGGTGATCAAGAAATACGAAAGCTCCAATGCCGGCACCGCCATCGTGCGTACTACTACCGCTCCTACCATCTTTAAGAGCGGCACGAAGGACAATGTGCTGCCATCTTATGCTACCGCCACCATCAACTTTCGCCTGCTTCCGGGAGATAGCATCTCGGATGTAGAAAAGCATATCCGCAAAGTAATTAAGGACGACAGGGTCGTGATCAAAACCGTGGGTCATCACAGCGAAGCCAGTCCGGTATCGGAGGTGAACTGTGCCGAGTTTAAATGCCTCGAGAAAAGTATTTCCCAGATCTTCCCCAACACGCTCATCGCCCCATCCCTCGTCATTGCCGGTACCGATGCGCGGCATTATACCGCTGTAGCCGAAAACCAATACCGCTTTGTACCCCTCATCGCCGGTCCCGACGACCTGACCAAGATACACGGCGTAAACGAGCGCATGTCGAGTCCCAACTTTTTGAATTGTATTTGTTTTTACCGCCAGCTGATTCTTAATTTTAATAAGTGATGCTTCAACCCCCATTCCTCAAAAAAGGCGACACGATAGGCTTGGTAGCTCCGGCACGTAAAATAGCGCCGGAAGAAATTGCCTTTGCTGTAGACACTTTCAAGCAATGGGGATTGCAGGTAAAGGAAAGCAAACACCTCTTCGGTGCCTGTAACCAGTTTTCGGGTACTGATGAAAAACGCGCTGCCGACATGCAAGAGATGCTGGACGATGCATCCGTCAGCGCCATCATCTCCGTACGCGGAGGCTATGGCTGTATGCGTATCATCGACCGGCTTGATTTTTCCCGCTTTGTTCATCACCCCAAATGGATTATCGGCTATAGCGATGTAACCGTGTTTCATTCTCACCTGCATAATCTTGGTGTGCAAACGTTGCATGCTACCATGCCTTTCAACTTTGCACAGGATGTGGAGTCGGTGACACAACTGCGTCGTGCATTGTTTGGAGAAGCAATTCATTATTCCTGGCCGGCCAATGCCCTCAATCGCCCAGGCACCGCCAACGGACAATTCATTGGCGGCAACCTCAGCCTGCTCTATGCACTCTGCGGCAGCCAAAGCGATATAGACACGCGGGGCAAAATACTCTTCCTCGAAGACCTCGATGAATACCTCTACCACATAGACCGCATGCTGCTCAACCTCCGTCGCAGCGGGAAGCTCCAACACCTCAGCGCCCTGATCATCGGAGGCATGACTTCCATGAAAGACAATACCATCCCCTTTGGTAAAACAGCAGAAGAGATTATCCTGGATGCCGTGAAGGACTATGACTATCCGGTTTGTTTTGATTTTCCGGCAGGGCATGTTGTGCGTAACCTTCCACTGATACTGGGTAAGGACGTGAAAGTGGAGGTGAGCAGTGCTTGTTTGCTCCGGTTTTAGTTTTAGTGTGTCATCTTGATTGAAGGGTAGGCTGGAGTGTAAGCATGAAAGATCTGCCCGTGGGCAGCGAAATGGATCAGCCAGTGTAAAAATCACTGCAAGTGCCGGCTCGCCTAATGTTAATGCACACTCGCCTGATGTTAATCCACGCACGCTTCTTGTAAGCTCCCGTACGCCTCATTAGCAGTTACATTCTTTGTCTTTTTGTCATAAAATGCCTTTTGAGGCTGCCAGGAATGCATTTGTTGATGCAAAATCGTTTTGTGAGGTTAAAAACAATGCTTTTGTGCTTGCAAAAAGGAGTGATGTAAGGCTACATTCGTCTTTATGGAACGTACATTCGTTTCATGTGAGTGCACATCAGATGAGCATGCATGCACATTGGTCTTCCGTCGACTCACATTCGTCTTCCGTGCATGAACAATCGTTGAATTAACACTTACATCGATTCAAGTATCATCGTAAAAGAACGAATGTAAGTCGACATTAAACAACTTTGCATTAACAAAAGCGCAATGAGCATGCACATTCCACGATTTCCGATGCTCATCCATCCTCTTCCGATAAACAAAAGGCGAATGAACACCGGCAGGTGACAGATGTAGAACAACAAACCCCGTGCGTTGTTCGTACGAGGTTGTTAGTGGTTGTACAGTAGTTGTTTTTCATTTCGCCAGGTAGCTTACGGCATTCGTCCGGGCCTTGGTCCCGGTAACTCCAAATAAGTATTATCTTTCACGGAAAGTAAAATGCGGATGATCTTCACCTTTGCTTGCGGATGATTAATTAAAGGGTATTTATTTAGTTCAACTGTGCATAGTCTGGTGTTAAAACAAATTCTCAATCAATGAAAGCAATAAGAAATGTATTTGCGTCGGTAACTGTATTCATCCTTTTCCAAGCAACTGCATTTAGCCAAAGTGTTAAATCAGCCAGCAACGAAAAGGAAAAAATAGCAGTGGATTGTCCAACAGAATGGGTCGTGCGGAATTTTGACAGCTATGCACTCTTGGTGAGCGAGCCTGCCGGGAAGGAAATAACGTATATGTCAACCGTTGATGTGCAGGTGGATCACCAGTCGCCCAATGTCGCAGCTTACTGCAAGAAGTATGAAGAAAACCTGCAACAAAGCCAGACATTCAAAGACTTTAAAGTCAAGTCCAAAAAGGAAATTGTTTTCAAAGGCAACAAAGCCATGGAATATCATTGTACGGCTACTGCGGCATCCTTGCAGCTGGAATGGACATCTATTATCTTCCTGAAAAACGGAACGGTTTATAAGCTTACCACGACATCTGTGGTGCAAAAATACTTGCTCAACAAAGCGGTAACCGATAAGATAGTGGAATCGTTCCGGTTTATTTGATGCGCATGGTAGGAGCCAGGCGTTGAAAACAACCACTAAAGTACTAAGATCACTAAGGTTCACTAAGCCCGTGCGCACAAGCCTTAGTAGTTAAAATACAAGCACTTCAGACAATAAAAAAAGCCCCAACATCCTGTCGGGGCTTTTTGTTGAAGGAGACATTGACCCCTATTCAAACTTCTTATAATCCTTAGGTGCTTCCAAAGCAGCATCTTCAATGGTCTTCTTATCAATTTTGGTTACTTCCAGTTTGCCAACTTCTTTTCCTTTCATGTCGCTTTCTATGCTAAGCATAGGGAACATGCCTTTGGTGTCTTTGATGGCACGGAAGTAAACGGATGATTTGTCTTTGCGATTCCAGAGTACAACAGATGGAGCAAAGAAATTGAAATTACCTGCTGCAAGCCAAAAGGTAATCTGGGTATTGTCGGCTGCTGACTTTACAGTGTATCCGGTGCATTTAAAGCCCTGGATGGTCTTGGTATCTTTCAGTTTGATGACAGTATCAATCTTGTTGGCTGCTGGATTTTTGTTCACGGCAACGTTGTCGTATACTTTACGGCTGTGGTTGAGGCCGGTAATTTTGTTGGTGTTGAGGTCGAACAGGAAGGAGCCTTCTGCTTTGTGCGAAGTCTTGCCCATTTGGTCGAGCTTTACTTTGTTTCCTTTTACGAAATAGGCATTCATCGTCGTATCTTTAGACGTGTATTGCTTGAATTCGATAACTCCTTCGAACGACTGAGCGCCCATAACAGCCGGAACAGCCAGTGCAAAAGCTAAATAGAGTAGAGGTTTTTTAAACATGGGTCTTGGGTTTATGAACGGTGGATGATCTGTTTCGGGTACTAAAATAGTAAATAAACGGTATTCACATGTCTGAACACTTAAAACTGGGTGAAGAAGGCGAAAAAGCTGCAGCTGCTTACCTCCAAGGCAAAAGCTATGCCATACTTGAACTCAACTGGCGTTACCGCAGGTACGAGATTGATATCATCGCCCACAAAGACAACTTTATTATTGCAGTCGAAGTAAAAACCCGCACCGGCTCGCCCCTGGTAGAAGCCGAGCGCTCCATCACACGCGACAAGCAACGCCGCCTCATCCAGGCCGCCAATGCCTACATCCAACTCAACAGCCTGAAAGAAGAAGTCCGCTTCGACATCATTATAATAGGAGTCATCAGCGGTAAACAAGAGATCAGGCACCTAGAGGATGCTTTTTACCCCATGATGTAGTCGAGCAAAACGAAGACCCTAAAGGAAGGCTGAATT
>Ga0206898_10110_pt1 | contig 25195 bp, 21 predicted proteins | sample Alteio_BWOrgHeat_50_FD_153237 | JGI IMG/M metagenome (GOLD analysis project Ga0206898, IMG submission 153237) | Enriched cells from forest soil in Barre Woods Harvard Forest LTER site, Petersham, Massachusetts, United States -... | ecosystem: Environmental > Terrestrial > Soil > Temperate forest >...
TCGACATTTATCACTTTTGGACTTTTTTCCTTACCTTTGCCCGCTCCAAAAGCAGGAGCATAAATTGTTGTTGGTCCTGCTTCATATTTGACACTTAAATACCGGTAAAAGATGAATATTACACAGGAAAAAATTGATAACCTGAATGCTGTTGTAAAAATTAATATTAATCCTGAAGACTATCAGCCACGGGTTGATAAAGCCATTAAGGATCACGCTAAAAAGGCCAAAATCCCTGGATTCCGTCCGGGTATGGTTCCCGCCTCACATATCAAAAGAATGTACGGTAAAAGCATTTTGGTTGATGAGATCAATAATCTGCTGTCGGATACATTGAATAAATATATCGACGACGAAAAACTGGAAGTTTTAGGTCAGCCGCTTCCAAAACTGGATAACGAAAAACAATATAACTGGGATTTTGCCGATAACTTCGAGTTTAACTACGAGTTGGGTTTGGCGCCTGATTTCGCAATCGATTTTTCGAAAGACGATAAATTAACCCAATACGTTATCAAAATGACAAATCCTGACGTATCGGCAGACGATGATGTGCTTTATGCCGAATTAACTCAACTTTCGCCTGATGGTTCTGTTTTTGAGGACGGAATATCCAATACTACATCGGTAAGATTAGAACACGTGAAGGACGAAGCCATTAAAGCTTCCCTGATCGGTCTGAAAAAAGACGATGAAGTAACGCTGGATCTCCAGAGAGCTTACGATAACGATGCAGCAAAAATTGCAGGTTTATTGAAGATTGACGAGGAAACAGCAGCAGATCTGAAATCGAACTTCCGTTTAACTGTAAAAAACGTTAACCGGTTAGAAGAGGGTGATCTGAACCAGGAGTTCTTTGATAAATTATTTGGTGAAGGTAAAGTTACCGACGAAGAAGGCTTCAAAGCCCGCATAACCGAAGAGCTGGAAGGCATGATGGCCCAGGATGCTGAACGTAAACTGCAGGACGAGATTTACAAATTTGTTTTAAGCAAAGCTAATTTTGAATTGCCCGACGAGTTTTTAAAACGCTGGTTAAAGGCAACAAACGAAAAGCTTAGCGCCGAAGAACTGGCCGGCGGTTATAACGATTTTGCGCAAAACCTTAAGTGGACTTTGATAGGCAACAAAATTGTAAAGGATAATGATATCCAGATACAATACGAGGATGTTTTTGAAACCGCTAAATTCCGTTTGGATCAGCAGTTCAGGATGTACGCCCCGCAGCCGTTAAGCGACGAGCAATTGAGCCAGTACACGGTGCAATACCTGCAAAACAAGGAAAACGCGAACAAGATATTTGAAGAGGTAAAATCACTGGCGGTGTTTAACTATATCAAGGGTGTAATTACCCTCGAGCCACAGGAAATTCTTTATACCGATTTCCAGGCGTTGTAATTTAGTCCGAAAGACCGAAAGTCGGAAAGTCCGGAAGATTAATGTCCTTATGCTGTCTGTTAGCAGGCGCTAAAGGACATTCATCTTTTTAACTTTAACTTTTACTTTCGGACTTCCGGACTTCCGGTCTTCCCGACTTCTCCAAATAAATTTACTTTCAAAAAACTTTCTGGCATAAATAGTATTTAAGTAACAACTATATTTATGGCGATTAAAACCGCATCTTAACAAAAAAATCATGAGTAATATTGATAAAAACGAATTCAGAAAGTACGCTGTAAAACACCACCGTTTAAACAGCATTTATGTAGATAAATTTATTGCTGGTGTTGACAGGGCGACCCTGCCAACCGGCATGACCCCATATATCATCGAAGAACGCCAGTTGAATGTGGCCCAGATGGACGTGTTTTCGCGCCTCATGATGGACCGTATTATTTTCCTGGGTGATGCTATTTATGAGAATATTGCCAACATTATCCAGGCGCAATTGCTGTTCCTGCAATCTGCCGATAACAAACGCGATATCCAGATCTATATCAATTCACCAGGTGGATCGGTTTATGCCGGTTTAGGTATTTATGATACCATGCAGTTTATATCAAACGATGTGGCTACTATTTGTACAGGTATGGCAGCCTCAATGGGTGCAGTATTGCTATGTGCAGGTGCTGCAGGCAAAAGAGCTGCATTGCCACACGCAAGGGTAATGATTCACCAGCCATCAGGCGGTGCGCAAGGTCAGCAATCGGATATCGAGATCACTTACCACGAGATCACTAAACTGAAGAAAGAATTATACCAGATCATTGCCGACCATAGCGGTGCATCTTTCGAAAAAGTTTGGGATGCCTCAGATCGCGATCACTGGATGATTGCCGAAGAAGCCAAGGAGTTTGGTATGGTTGACGAAATTTTACGCGGTAACAAGACTAAGTAAGTCGGGAAGTTGGTAAAGTCCGAAAGTCCGTAAGAATAAAATCATTTTTTCGGACTTTCAGACTTAAATTGAAACAAAAGGCCGCACACAAACGTAATATTAATGTTAAAGAAACGATTTCTTTACCAGGTCGGGCCTTATCCGCTTTCGGGACTTTCGGACTTGAAAAAAAATAATTAACTTTGAATATCAAGAATAAACCAAATGAATAAAAACAGCAAGGAAATCAGGTGTTCGTTCTGCGGAGCCGGTAAACAGGATTCCCTGATGTTGATAGCGGGGCTGGATGCACATATTTGCGATAAATGCGTAAACCAGGCCAACGAAATACTGGCCGAGGAGCTCAAAGTGCGCAAGGTTAAAACTTCGCCCAACGTGCCGGCTATTTTAAAGCCCGCCGAAATTAAAGGTCACCTCGATCAATACGTAATTGGCCAGGACGATGCCAAAAAGATATTATCAGTTGCCGTTTATAACCACTATAAGCGCTTAAACCAGCGGATAGATAAGGATGAGGTGGAGATTGAAAAATCAAACATCATTATGGTGGGCGAAACGGGTACCGGCAAAACATTGCTGGCCAAAACGCTTGCCAAAATATTAAACGTACCTTTTTGTATTTGCGATGCCACGGTACTAACCGAAGCCGGTTATGTAGGGGAGGACGTTGAAAGTATTTTAACCCGTTTACTGCAATCCGCAGATTACGATGTAGCCACTGCCGAACGCGGTATTGTTTATATCGATGAGGTGGATAAAATTGCCCGCAAAAGCGACAATGCCTCCATCACCCGCGATGTATCCGGCGAAGGCGTGCAACAGGCGCTTTTGAAAATATTAGAAGGTACTTTGGTGAACGTACCACCCCAGGGTGGCCGTAAGCACCCCGATCAAAAAATGATCACGGTGAACACCAATAACATCCTGTTTATTTGCGGGGGCGCATTTGATGGTATCGACAGAAAGATTGCTAACCGCTTGCGTACACAAACCGTTGGTTACAAAATGAAACGCGATGACAGCGAGGTTGATATGAAAAACCTTTACAAGTACATCACGCCACAGGATTTAAAATCATTTGGGTTGATCCCCGAACTGATAGGCCGTTTGCCGATATTAACATACCTGAATCCATTGGATAGGGAAGCGCTGCAAAATATTTTGACCGAGCCTAAAAACTCGCTGTTAAAGCAATACAAGAAATTGTTTGAATACGAAGGTGTAAAGCTTGATTTTGAAGATGACGTGCTCGACTTTATTGTTGATAAAGCAGTTGAGTTTAAGCTTGGCGCCCGCGGTCTGCGTTCCATTTGCGAAGCCATTATGATTGACGCTATGTTTGAGTTTCCATCCAAAAAAGATGTTAAACGTTTACATATAACATTGGAATATGCCCGCGAGAAATTCGAGAAATCCGATCTTAAAAAGTTAAAAGTGGCTTAACCATAAGCACACAACCAGATATTTATATTTGTAATAATGATAAACCCTGGTTAACGCCGGGGTTTGTTGTATAACCAACTTCCTGAAAGGGGAGTTATAACCTGAATTATTAGCATGAACGAACATTTAGATATAAAAAAAGGCGATCAGCCTGAAACAAAGGAAAAAGCACCAAAAGAAGTGCATTCAGCCGTAACATCCGGCTTAAAAACAAAAGAAGCAATCGTGACCAATTGGCTGCCACGCTATACCGGCCGTACGCTTAGCGATTTTGGACAATACATCATCCTCACCAATTTCTCCAAATACATCCAGCTGTTTTCGCAATGGAATGATAACGCTCCGATTATGGGCGTAGATAAACCCATGCAAAGCGTAACCGCCGATGGCATCACCATTATAAATTTTGGTATGGGCAGCTCGGTTGCCGCAACCATTATGGATTTGCTAACGGCTATAAAACCTAAGGCAGTGATTTTTTTGGGCAAATGCGGCGGCCTTAAAAAGAAAAACAAGGTGGGCGATTTGATATTACCTATCGCAGCTATAAGAGGAGAAGGTACATCAAACGATTACATGCCGGCCGAAGTGCCTGCATTACCGGCATTTGCTCTGCAAAAAGCCATCTCAACCACCATCCGCGATTTCGGCCGCGATTACTGGACCGGTACCTGTTACACCACCAACCGCCGTGTTTGGGAACACGACAAGGAGTTCAAAAAATACCTGAAAAAATTACGCGCTATGGCTGTTGATATGGAAACCGCGACCATTTTTACCACTGGTTTTGCCAATAAAATACCCACCGGCGCGCTGCTGCTGGTATCGGACCAGCCGATGATCCCCGAAGGTGTTAAAACCGCAGAAAGTGATTCAACCGTAACCGACCAATATGTTGAAACCCATTTGCGTATCGGTATTGAGTCATTAAAGCAGTTAATCAACAATGGCCTTACGGTTAAGCATTTGATTTTTTAGTTCACTGGCTCATTTGTTCAGTAGTTCATTGGTAATATCTGACGGATTGGTAGTCTGTTCACCCACTACTATTAATGAACTAATGAGCTACTGAACCAATGACAACCTTTTTCATATCCTTATTTTTACCCGGTAATGCGTGCTATCGCGTATTTCCATAAAAGTATTTTATAAATTATTTATGTCGGCCGATAAAGTTATTTTTGTCGCTATAATTCTAAATCATCTGCCTGCAAAACCAGTAAAATATGTGGTATAATAATATATTAGAAACTATTGGCAGTACGCCAATGGTACGGTTAAATAAAATAGCTAAAGATATCCCGGCAACGGTTTTGGCTAAAATTGAAACAACAAATCCCGGCAATTCCATTAAGGACCGCATGGCCCTGAAAATGATTGAAGATGCCGAGAAAAGCGGCGTGCTTAAACCCGGAGGTACCATTATTGAAGGTACATCTGGTAATACCGGCATGGGCTTGGCCATTGCAGCTGTTATAAAAGGTTACAAATGCATTTTTACCAGTACTGATAAACAATCCAAAGAGAAATTTGACGCCTTGCGTGCCTTTGGCGCCGAGGTGATTGTTTGCCCTACCAATGTTGACCCGGAGGATCCGCGATCGTATTATTCGGTTTCGTCGCGGTTGGAACGCGAAGTGCCAAATTCATGGAAACCAAACCAGTACGATAACCTGTCGAATTCGCAGGCGCATTATGAGCAAACCGCCCCCGAAATTTGGGAACAAACCGAAGGCAAAATAACACACCTGATTGCCGGGGTAGGGACGGGTGGTACCATATCGGGCATTGCCAGGTATTTAAAGGAAAAGAACCCTGCCATACAGATTTTGGGCATCGATACTTACGGATCGGTGTTTAAAAAATACAAGGAAACCGGCATTATGGATAAAAACGAGATCTATCCATACATAACAGAAGGTATTGGCGAAGACTTTTTGCCGCAAAACGTGAACTTCGACCTGATAGATCATTTTGAAAAAGTAACCGATAAGGACGCCGCCCTGATGACCCGCGAAATAGCGCGCAAGGAAGGCATTTTTGCCGGTAACTCAACCGGCTCAGCCGTAGCCGGCCTGATCCAGATGAAGGACAAGTTTAAAGAGGGTGATGTGGTGGTCATCATATTCCCCGACCATGGCTCACGCTATATGGGTAAAATGTATAATGATGACTGGTTGCGCGACCGTGGATTTTTGAAGGAAGAAAAACTCACTGCAAGACATATTATTCACAAAAAGGAAAATCAGCAGATTGTGACCATTGATTGCGAAAAAACGGTGCTGGAAGCTATCAATACCATCAAATCGCTCAATATTTCGCAAATACCGGTAACCCAGGCGGGTATGGTAATTGGCAAAATAACCGAAAGCGATATCCTGAATTCGCTGATTGAAAATCCGTCCATCAAATCGCAGCCGGTAAAAAACATCACCACAGCGCCATTTCCTTTTGTCGATTTGAATACCTCTATCGACCGGATCTCGGCCATGATCAACAAGGATAATATAGCGGTACTGGTAGAAGTTGACGGCGATTTTGAGATCATTACGCAGTATGATATTATTAATGCGATATCTGCTTAAGTCATTGGAAAACGTTTATATTTAAAGCAAACAACCCCAACCTATTATGATAATTTCACTGAGATGCAGCCTTTGTTTTCTATTACTGGGTATATCTTTTTCAGCTTTTTCTCAGGCTAATGATGGCTATTTTTTGAAGTGGAAATTAAAACCCGGAGAAGTTATTGCCTATAAAACTAATATGGAAGAAATTGATACCGCACATCACAAAGATTTCTCGATGGAAGGGATGATGAAGTCAATCGGTGTTGATTCTGATTTTACCACGTTTAATAAAGCCATGAAACAACTGAATAAGGAAATGGAAAACGCTGGTTTTATCACTTATCTTAAGGCAAAAAGGAGGGGTATTGTTGATATTGAAATGGTGATGAAGCAGGATTCCGCTCAAAAAAAAGAACAGGATACCAGCCAGGAAACGAGGAATTTAAAGGAAGCGCAGGCCATGATGATGAAAATGAGCAGAGGAGTGGTACTACGCGGCGCAATGTATGACGACGGCACTATCGAAAGCTTTTATACAAAAGGTGAACAAAAAAATCTCATCTCGATGTTCTTTGAGCTGCCCGGGCGGAAAATTAAATTGGGCGATTCCTGGGCGCTTAATATGAACTTTATTTCGATGGATCAAAACTTCATATGCGACAGTTCTTACAAAAAAAACAATGTAAAAGTAATTCAAATTGAAAGCCGTAATAATGAACATATAATTACATTGAAGTACGACATACTGGAATTTGTGAGAGGTGATTTCGGGTCGCCTTTTAGCAATGAACCCGTAAAAACTATGATGAAGATGACATACAATGCTGTGGCTGAGTTTTCTTTGGAAAAAGGGCGGTGGGTATCGTACAATGGAGTTATGTCGTTAACTGCAACCGGCATAATGACTTCTCAAACCACAAAAAAGTTCGCCCTGGTTGAAGAGTAATTCGAGTAATACAGACTTCCGAAGTTTTCAAACGGCAAAGCCCTCAACGAGCCCTTTGAAAAACAAATAATCCCGAGTTAAACTTCGGAAGTCTTTTTTGATGGGCTTCAATCAAATTTCGTAGCTTTCCGCCATTGCCAGTTTTTGGCGTTCACATCATAAAAGTTAAAACCAATATCGATGATAACTGGCTTGCTTTTTACCAAAAACTTGAAGAAGCGGCCGTCAGTATCAACATTATATAATGGATTGATAGCACCGTAATCAAAATGAAGCGTGAAACAAGGCAGGAAATTATTAATTGTTAGTTTTCCTTTTCTTAGATAATTGGTCAATAAGAAAGTCTCCGATTGTGTTAAATCGAACACCATATTACCCTTTTTTAGTTTTGCAGTAGTGATTTCATCAAAAAGCGGGATTAGCTTGGGGACGGGATCTTTTGTTAAATTTAATGTTTTATACAGATTTTCCAACGGCTCGTAAGAAGATTGAAATGATTTAGGAGCTATTTCTCCATAATCATACACCGTCTTATAAATTCTACCATTTTTAACAAAAGTTGTGGACACGGTTCGTTGGTCGCTGAGCAATGTTTGGTACCTGTTTTTTATACCATCAATATTCGCTTTTTCGAAGTTCTTCTCAATTTGTTGGTATAGTTCTTTCGAGATTTTCCCCGAATAGAGACCGATTTTCGCTGAATTGCCTTGCCCCTTAAATACAACGAGGCCATCAGCACTAATAATAATATTTGTCATTGGGCAGGGAATCATACATTCTGACGTCGAAAAAATAATTTCGTCAAAATGAGTAGCTTGGTTTACAAGCGTATTCTTGCCGTTTTCCGTATGGGATTGTTTGTGTGTACACGAAGATGTATATAACACAACAAATAATATTGAGATAACTAAGCGGTTCATCCTTTTTGATAAAAGGCACATGCTCACTTTGAGAATGGAAGTTCCCGATCCTGCCTTTCGTTTCGTTGCCATTCAACAGCATCCCCAAAGGACAATGTTTCTGCTCCCTTGAAATTAAGTACGCGTTTTATTGCCTCGTCCCGTTTCCTGGTATCTTCAATTGTGCCGTGCTGTTCAATGGTTACATTCAATTTTTTCGCCAGGGCAATTATTTTAGCTATGCTACTTTCGTTGTTTGTTTTTAAAATAAGTTCCATAAACCATTTGCAATTAATACAAATATAACCATTAAGGTTTAATCAATAATCAAACGCGGCTTTATTTTCAAATCCTCAAATCTTCAAATTTTCAAATCAAAATCACTCCAATCTCTTCCTCGCCAGTTCCTTACTGTACCTGTCATTTAATTGATGCGAAGCATGTACCAAAATAAAAATCGCCGTGCCTTTTTCGCGTGCCAGCGGGTTATCCACTTCACCAATTTTACGGTAGCTTTCGAGCCAGTGGTTATTGGCGAAGTCGGTTACATTGCCGCCGTTCCGGTCATCCACATAAATAATATATTCGGCATTCAGGCTGTCAGGCGCCCAAAGGGCAAAGCTGCTGTCGAGCGAAATTACGTCGGGTAAATTATTTTGCTTATTAAAATGGTGTAGGGCGCCGGCTTCGCCATAGTTGTCGGCGTATATCTGGGTGTGCTTTTGCTGTTCGGGGGTTAATTGTTTCCAGGCTGAGTCAACTTTGGCTGCCATTTCGTCCCAGCCGAGCATATCGGCATAATCCTGCGTAGTAGCATGTACTTTATGATCTTCCCAGGTAACTGCAAATTGTAAAGCGGTGGTATGATCGTGGATAAACTTGAAAATAGACACGGTTTGATTTAACGGAAATAAAGGCAGCACCAAAGGAAACAGGATTAAATTGGGTATAGTAAAAACACCTATTACCATGCCACGCAGGGCATACCCGCTAGCTTTAAGCCAGCGCTCGAACCCAAAACCGCCTGCTGCAAACAGCATGGGGTAAGCCCCAAACAGGTAATAGCTTTTGCCGTTCATGAACAGCAAAAACGCAAATATGATAACAAAGGCAATACCCAGGAATTGGAATTTGTGCAGCCTGACCGAAAAAAGCAAGAATATAAATCCGGTAAGCCAAACAAACAGCGCAATGCCATTTACCATCAGCTCCTGTATAATAAAATCAGAGGGTTTTATATAATCCAGTTGCTCTTTTTGCAGGGTTTTCATGTGGGTGATAACAGGCAAATGATGGGTTAACTGCCAGATAATATTGGGCATAAATACCAATACAGCCACCAGCGCCGCTCCCAATATATGGCGGTTAAACAGCATTTTGCGCTGTTTGCTGATCACGATGCCCGTCAGCAGCGAGATCGTGAAAAAGGCCATGGAATATTTGGTAAGCAAACCCAAACCAACGGTTATCCCCAAAAAGTATAAATATTTAACCGAGGAAGTATTGCTATAACGGGCCAAAAGCCAAACTGCCAACACCCACCAAAACTGGTCGAACACAACGGGTTGAAAAAGATAATCGCTGGCAGCAAAGGCGGGCGAAAATATCATGGCCAGGCAGGCCAGGGCAATGGCAAAGCGTTTTCCGCCTAATTCAACGGTTATTAAACCGGTGAGTAAGATGATCAGTCCGCCAAAAAGGGTAGGGAACAGCCGTGCGGCAAAAACGGAACTCCCAAACAATAGGGAGCTGATTTTAGCCAGCAACGCGATAAACGGGGGGACCTCTTTGTAACCCCAGGCCAAATGATCAGCCAGTACAAGATGCAGGAACTCATCCCGGTGAAAACCGAAATGACTTATTGCCAACAGATTTAAGCCGACTTTTATTAATACAAAGATCAGTATAAAACTGGAATAGGTGGATCTCCGGTTTTTATAAGGCATTTATAATCGCGTTTGCGATAAAGATAGTTTTTTAGTCCGAAAGTCCGAAAAGTCGTGAAAGACCGAAAGTAAAAATGTTGGGTCCCAGTAATAGGTACGATTAAATAAAAAAGGGTCGCAAAAACCAATTTGCGACCCTTTATTCTCTTTCCGACTTTCGGTCTTTCGGACTTCCCCGACTTCCTTAAATCCGTTTTATATTCGCTCCCAGAGCAATCAGGCGCTGATCGATATGCTGGTAGCCACGTTCTATTTGTTCGATGTTGTAGATGGTGGATTTGCCTTTTGCCGACAACGCTGCAATAAGCAGGGCAACGCCGGCGCGAATGTCGGGCGACGTCATCGATATACCACGCAGCTGGACCTGTTTATCAAGGCCAATTACCGTGGCGCGATGCGGATCGCACAGGATGATCTGGGCGCCCATATCCAGCAATTTATCCACAAAGAATAAACGGCTTTCAAACATTTTTTGATGGATAAGCACCGAGCCTTTGGCTTGTGTAGCAACCACCAGGCAAATGCTCAGCAAATCGGGGGTGAAACCAGGCCATGGGGCATCGGCAATAGTCATGATGGAGCCGTCAATAAACGTCTCTATCTCGTAATGGCTTTGTGCCGGGATAAAAATATCGTCGCCCCTTAATTCCATTTGGATACCCAGGCGCTTGAACACGTCGGGGATCATCCCCAGTTCTTTATATTGAACATCCTTTATGGTGATCTCCGATCCGGTCATCGCGGCCAGACCAATAAAAGAGCCAATTTCAATCATGTCCGGCAGCAGGCGGTGTTCTGTTCCGCCAAGTTGCGTAACACCCTCAATGGTTAACAGGTTGGAGCCAATGCCGGTTATTTTTGCGCCCATGCGGTTAAGCATTTTACACAATTGCTGCAAATAGGGCTCGCAGGCCGCGTTATAGATGGTGGTAACGCCTTTGGCCAGCACCGCAGCCATTACAATGTTGGCTGTTCCTGTTACCGAGGCTTCGTCTAACAAGATATACGTGCCATGCAGGTTAGATGCATCAACATTGAAAAAGCCGTTGGACGGGTCATAATTAAACTGAGCGCCCAGTTTTTCAAAACCCAGGAAGTGAGTATCAAGCCTGCGGCGGCCAATTTTATCGCCACCCGGCTTAGGTATAGATGCCTTGCCGAAACGCGCGAGCAGGGGTCCCACAATCATGATAGAGCCGCGCAAGCCGCCGCCTTTTTGTGCAAAGGCATCTGATTTGAAAAAGTCAAGATCTATGTTTTTTGCCTCAAAACTGTAGGTATCCGGGGCAAGGCGTTCAACTAGCACGCCCATATCACCCAGTAATTCAATCAGTTTGTTAACATCTTTTATATCGGGTATATTACTGATGGTTACTTTCTCGCCTGTTAATAGCACAGCCGAAAGTACCTGTAAAGCTTCGTTTTTTGCACCCTGCGGAACAATTTCACCCTTTAAAGGTGTGCCGCCAATAATTTCAAATGCGTTATTCATTATAAGTTCATAGTTATTGGTTCATAGTTCATAGTTATTTACAAATGGCTAATTCGCATAGCTTTTTTTACTATGAACTATTAACCATGATCTATGAACTAACATCAATTAGTATTTCTTCTGCCCCCCGTTGTTATTGCGGTTGCGATTTTGGTTGTTATTATTGTTGCGTGGGTTGTTATTGTTGTTGTTGGTGCGCCCGCGGTTGTTCTGGTTGTTATTATTGGTGCGCCCGCGATTATTGTTATTATTGCTGGTATGCGCAATAGGGCGATACTCAACGCGGTTAAGATTAATATTCTCTTCCAGTTTTAACTGACCGCCCGATAAATTGTAAAGATCGGATAATATGGTTTCGTCGGTAACTGAATCCTTGTTCCATTGTACATAAGCCATTTTCATGAAGTTGGCAACTGCCTGCACCATGTGACGTTTGCGCTCGGGCTCCTCAATACTTTTGGCTTTTTCAATCATCATTTCGATGGTTTTGCCATAGTGTTTGTATTTAATGCGCTGGTGCGGATATTTTAAGGGCTCCGGTTTCAGGTGGATGGCATCCGGCGAAGGTTTTGGATACGGCGAGTCCACATCTATCTGGAAATCGGATATAATGTGCAGGTGGTCCCACAGTTTGTGTTTAAAATCGGCTACATCACGTAAATGCGGGTTCAAAAAACCCATCAGGTCAATAACTACCTGGGCGTAGCGGTTGCGTTCCTCTTTTGTTGGCAGGGCAACAATATACTTGACCATATTTTGTACGTTACGGCCATATTCCGACAGGATAAGTTTATTCCTGGTTGAATTATAATCAAATTCGGGCATAGTTTTATTTAGCTATGAATTAAATGTTTTAATGAAATTTTAAAATCAGCGCAGACATTATTTCCATGATTTAGTCGGAAATAACAGGCTAAAGTTGAATTTTACCTGAAGAAGTAACGCAAATATACTGTAAATGTGTTAAAGTGCAAGTTTTTATTATTGATGGAAAACCAAGAAATTAAAACGCTTACCACAGAGTGTTAATAAAATTAACCGGCAATCCGATAAAATGCTTAATATATTTAGCCCGTTACCAAAAAATAAATGAGTCCAAATTTTACCGCTATAGATTTTGAAACCGCGCAAGGGAAACGCTGGAGCATTTGCCAGATTGGTCTTGTACGGATAGAAAACCGGCAGTTGATCAACAGGATTAACCTGCTGGTTTGCCCACCGGGAAATATTTATGCCGGCATGAATACCCAGATACATGGGATAAGCGCCAGCCATACCCGCACGGCGCCAAATTTTTTGAGTATTTGGCCGAAAATTAAACATTTGATTGAAAATGAAACTGTTGTTGCCCACAATGGCGCTTTTGATTTCAGTTGCTTGGCGCAAACGCTTGGCTATTATAACTTGCCTGTACCCGCTTACCGCCAGGAATGTACACTAAAAATTTATGGCAAGGGATTAGCAGCCTGCTGTGCGGAGCATAGAATCGCGCTTAAACATCATGATGCCTTGAGCGATGCTATGGCTTGCGCAGAGTTATACCAAATATATTTGAACTCGAAACGCGTCCTATGATACGTAGGGACCGTATGGATCAGGTTATTTTAATTAATTTCGAATAAAATTCTGCCAACGTTGAAACAACAACTAATACATATCACCAAAGTAGATATCTACCGCTTTAGTATCCCGATGGAGCCTTTTACCATATCCACAGGGACGATGGATCACGCGCAAAATGTATTTATCAGGGTACATACTGATGCCGGGTTTTATGGAGTAGGGGAGTGTTCCGCCTTTCCGATGATTGTTGGCGAAACGCAGGATACCTGTTTAATCATGGCACGCGAATTTGCGAGGTTGTGGGTGGGAAAAGATCCCCTTGATATTGAAGCCCGTCTGCAGCAGTTACATAGTTTTACGGCCGGCAATAGCACCATAAAAAGTGCCTTTGATATGGCGCTTTATGATATTTCGGCCAAGAACGCCAGCCTGCCGCTTTATCGGTTTTTAGGAGGGGAGAAACGAGTAGTTGAATCGGATATCACCATAGGTATTGCTCCGCCTGCCGCGATGGCTGAAAAAGCGGGGGCGTTTAAGCTTTTGGGCGCAAATATCCTGAAGGTTAAACTCGGGAAAAATGCAACGGAGGATGTTGAACGGATTAAGCAAATCCGCCGGGCTGTTGGCCCGGATTTAAAAATACGCGTGGACGCCAACCAGGGCTGGAGTTATGATGACGCTATTTTTGCGTTAAAGGCAATTGGTGAATATGATATTGAATTTTGTGAACAACCGATGCGCTCGGGTTATGATGACCTGCTGCCGCACCTGATGCAGCATTCGCCGGTGAAAATTATGGCCGATGAAAGTGTTTATGATCATCATGATGCCCGCAAACAGATCAATAGCGGCTCATGCCATTATATCAATATCAAAATGGCCAAATCCGGCGGGATATTCGAAGCAAAGCAAATTCATGACCTGGCGGCCGAACGCGGTATAGCCTGCATGATGGGTGGCATGCTCGAAAGCAGGATTGCTTTGAGCGCTAAACTCCATTTTGTTTATGCCAGCCTCAATATTAAGTTTTACGATATGGATACCTGTATGCTGGGTCACCTGCAAGATCCCTGCATAGGCGGCGTAACGTACGACGGGTATAAATTAAATATCAGCGATGATATTGGCATAGGGGCGGATGCCGATGAGGCGTTTTTAGCAAACTGTGAAAAAATAACTATCTGAACCTGAATTTTTGGAATTAAAGAATTTTTGGAATTTAAAGTGGTAATTCTATTAATTCCATAATTCCAAAAATTCCGGTTCAGACAAGCTATTCCGCGCTTAATTCCGCAAAATACTTATGAAACAGCGGAATAGTCTCTATACCCTTATAGTAATTAAAAATATCGTATTTCTCATTGGGTGAATGCAACGCATCACTGTCCAGTCCGAAGCCCATCAGCACAGTTTTTATACCCAGTTCGGCCTCAAAGAGGGCAACAATAGGGATGCTACCACCACCACGGGTTGGTATCGGTTCCTTACCAAAGGATTCCGCAATTGCTTTTTGCGCGGCACGATAGGCAATACTATCGGTTGGCGTTACAACAGGTTCGCCGCCGTGATGTGGCGTTACCTTTACTTTTACCGATTTTGGCGCTATTTTTTGGAAGTGATTGGCAAACAGTTGTGTTATTTCGTCCGAAACCTGGTTGGGTACCAACCGCATCGATATTTTGGCCGACGCTTTTGATGGCAGCACGGTTTTGGCACCTTCGCCAATGTAACCGCCCCAAATGCCATTCACTTCAAGGGTAGGGCGGGTACCCGTGCGTTCAAAGGTGGTATAACCTTTTTCGCCCCATAGTTCATCAACACCCAGGTCCTTTTTATATTCAGCTTCGTCATAAGGGGCATTATTCAGGGCCTTGCGCTCGTCGGCGGTTAAATCAGCAACTTTATCATAAAAGCCAGGTATGGTGATGTGGTTGTTCTCATCGTGTAAGGATGCAATCATTTTGGCCAGGATAGTAGCCGGGTTAGCCACCGCGCCGCCATACACACCCGAATGCAGATCGCGGTTGGGGCCGGTTACTTCGACTTCAATGTATGACAAACCACGCAAACCGGTCTCCAGAGACGGGTTCTCCATGCTGATCATTGATGTGTCTGAAATTAACACCACATCGGCTTTTAATCTTTCTTTATTTTGTTTTACAAAGATGCTTAGGTTTGATGAGCCCACTTCTTCCTCACCCTCAATCATAAATTTGATATTGCATGGCAGGGTGTTGGTTTGCATCATCAGCTCAAAAGCTTTTACATGCATATAAAACTGACCTTTATCATCGCAGGCGCCGCGGGCGTATATTTTGCCATCGCGAATAGTAGGTTCAAAAGGAGGGGTGTTCCATAATTCAAGCGGATCGGCCGGTTGTACATCGTAGTGCCCGTAAACCAATACCGTAGGTTTGGCAGGATCAATCATTTTTTCGCCATATACAATGGGATTTCCCGCCGTTTGGCAAACTTCCACTTTGTCGGCGCCGGCCGCACGAAACTTTTCGGCAACAAAGTCGGCAGTTTTTAAAATATCCTGTTTGTATTTCGGGTCGGCGCTAACCGAAGGGAAACGCAGAAGATCAAATAGTTCGTCCAGCAAACGTTGTTTGTGCGCTTCTACATATTGTTTTATAAGCTCCATAAATATCAATTTAAGGCAAATATAGGTTTTGTTTCGGGAGAAAACAGGGAATTAAAGGAGGATTGTGAGATTTAAAAAGTCCTAAGCGCGGGCTGTATAAATCACACTTGTAGCCATATACATATAGCTGGAAAATAAAAACAGGATCATAAAAAAACACCTGTCTCAATATGAAACAGGTGTTTTTTAAATATCGTTGGTAAAAGCTATTAGTTCAAATCAGCGCTGCCGGTTTGTTTGCGGTCAGAAAGATCAGCACTACCAGTTTGCTTACGATCAGCATCTAAATCAGCACTACCGGTTTGTTTACGATCGGCGTCCAAATCAGCGCTACCGGTTTGTTTGCGGTCAGCATCTAAATCAGCGCTTCCAGTTTGTTTGCGATCAGAAAGATCAGCACTGCCGGTTTGTTTCCTTGTTAAATCAAAATCAGCACTACCTGTTTGTTTCCTGGTTAGGTCGAAATCAGCACTACCTGTTTGTTTACGATCTGAAAGATCAGCACTGCCAGTTTGTTTGCGGTCGGAAAGATCGGCACTTCCGGTTTGTTTGCGGTCAGAAAGATCAGCGCTACCGGTTTGTTTCCTGTCTGCAGCATCAGCGCTGCCAGTTTGTTTCCTGGTAGCGGTTTGTGCTTGCGCCGAAATAACACCTAAACTTAAAACTAGTGCAGCTGAAAATAGAATCTTTTTCATGTTATGATATTCGTGGTTAAAATTTTTATATCGTCCTTAATTTTTATTCAAAACAAATTTTAAAAACCCTATATCTTTTGCTCAGTCGTTTGCGTATAAGTGTCCAAATAAACACCGGACACCCAGTTTCAATCATTAAAAATCAGTGATTGGAAAAACGACTGTTAAAAGAACAGGTAAAGTCGTAACCGGTGACTTTATTTTATTTTTTTGGAAAAAATAGGCTAAAAAGAAGGAGTACAGACCGAAATTTTAAGCTATATTTTCCTTGAATTCAGATAGTTAAGGAGATTTAAAAAGTCGGTAATTCTAAACTTTCAACAGCAGAATAGAGCTGTTCAACATTGTTTAATTGTGCCCGGAAATTTAAATTTGATTAACCTTTCGTTATTCAATAATTTATCAGCTTCAAAAGTAAGTAATATCTTTCAGAAAACAAAATAAAATATCAAATAGATTAAAATTTTCCTTTGAGTATATATTTAACTATTTGCGCAAATAATTATAAAGCCTGAATTTATATATAACTTTCCTTACCGAATGATCGTAATAGTGTTTTAATGAAACAGCTTATCCTTTTTATTTTTATTACTTTGTTTAGCTTCCATGTTATGGCCGACGTAACCGGAGTTAGCACGGGCCAGGATACTACGGCCGTTATAAAATTGAATAAGCAAGCCTTCGACATGCGCATGACGAGTCCTGAACAGACGGTTAACGATGCAAGCAGGGCACTCGAACTGGCCAAAAAGCTAAACTATACCGCCGGTATTGCCGAATCTTGGCGTGTTATAGGCGTTGGCAATTATTATTTGAACGAATTTAAAAAAGCAATAGACGATTACCTGAACGCACTTGATTACTTCCAGCAGATGCATGATTTACGCGGCGAAGGAAGAGTTGATAATAACATAGGTAATTTATATCGCGACAATGACTATGATTCTGCTCTGGAGTTCTTCCAGAAAGGTTTAGTGATAGCCCAGAAATTACACGATACAGAATTAATGGCGCGTACCTATTTAAATATAGGCGACGTTTATTTTCGTAAAAAAAGCTTTTACCAGGCATTAAATTTCGAGAATAAGAGTAACGATCTGTTTGTTGCGTTAAAGGACTCGGTTAACCTGGTTGTGTGTATGCAAAACAGGGGCGTTATATACAATTATTTAAAGGAATACGATACCGCCGAAAAACTGCTCCTTGGCGCTAATAATGAGGCCAAGCAACTGGGCTTAAACGAACCCGTTGCAAGTATCGATTTAACGCTTGCCGATATATATATAAGAGAAAGCCGTTTTAACGATGCCGAAAAAATGGTGAAAGAAGGATTGAGCTTATCGCAGATTATAAAAGATACCAAGCTGACATCCGATTTTGAATATACCAGCTATCTGCTGGAGCTTAAACGTAAAAATTACGAAGGCGCCCTTAAGTATTTATCGGAGGTGCATTATGCTGACAGCGCTAACTTTGCTAAAAACGGATCGACTCAAATAAATTTAATTCGGGAGCAATTTAAACAGCAGGCCCGCCAGAAAGAGAACGAAATATTATTACAGCGCCAACAGTACGATCGTGTGAAGTTTTGGGCAGTAGCTATAGTGGCCTGCCTTTTATTATTTTTAGTGGGGGTATTAATCAGTAACGTAAAGCGCAAGGCAAAAACCAACCTGCAGCTTACCAACCTCAATGCCGAAGTTTCACGGCAAAAAGATAACCTTGATAGAATCAACCATCACCTTGAAGAAATCATTGACGAGCGCACAAAGGACCTGCAGGTAAAAAATAAAAAGCTTTCAGAATATTCATCATATCTCTCGCACCAGATCCGTGGACCAATCGCAACGCTTAAGGGGTTATTAAACCTCGAGAAAGAAGGCCTCGTTGACGAACGCGAATGTATCCGCATGATGAACAAAAGCGTATCCGAAATTGACGACAAGATCATCGAAATGAGCGATATGCTGCATGATCCGGGCAGGGTAGGGTTTTAATCAGTTTGCAGTTTGCCGTTGGCAGTTAGCAAACAAACCAACCGATCGTCGTACTCATCTCCATAAAACTTATAACGGCAACGTTGAGTGGATTTGTGCTTCAATTAAACCAAGATAAAGGCAATACCACGCTATCATGTGCAGCACGAGTAATTTACGCTGCCTTTTATAGCCTTTGGTTTCAAAAGCAAACGTTTCTTTGCCTGCCGTAACAAAATACCGTACCTCCCCCTTGCTCGGTATAAACTTCGATTTTACAAGATCAATAGCTTTAATCTTTAATTTTGTATTGGGGTCATGGATGGTTTCATCCTTCGCCCCAGTATTTCCGGATATCGAAATCAGATAGTTTGACATAACAGATAGATTGGTATTTCCTGTTTTGCAATTATTACTCCAATAACGCCCGCTAAAATTTAATTTAGGGCAAAAACCTTCAAATACAGCCCCAGAGAGCCATTTTTGAATAAAAAAATAAAAAACAAGTACTTACCGCACTAAGCTAATGTTAGTACAGTCTGTCAGTTATTTTGAACAAAAAAGGGTGGTTTAGGTTAAACAGCAGCAGGGGTTCTGTTGCGTAGTTCTTCATAAAGCAATATCACTTTACGCTGTAGATTAGCTATTTCAGCTTCGCGGTCGAAAATTTTCTTTTGGGCAATACTTAAGTTTGATCCTTGTGGCTCCGTGGTCTCGGCGTCAAGGGCAATCAAGTTTACCACATTTACTTCATAAATGTTTGCGATTTGTTCCAGGCGGGAAAGGTTAATGTCGGTTACGCCTGTTTCGATTTTTGAAAATGCAGGAATGGAGATTCCTAAACGGTTGGCCACATCTTCCTGGCTCCAGCCACGCTGGTGGCGAATGGTACGGATGTTTTTACCAACAGATTTGTTTGTTTTCTTCTTTAAATTCTCGGTCATGACAAATTATTACTCAATAGTTAAGTTATATTAGGATTAGCTACTTTGTGGCAAATCCTATGCCATTTTTAATTAATGGGCAAAAACTACTTGCGAATGAATTAATAAATGTAGTGTCGGGAAAAGTGGGGAAATATTTCTACAGTATAGGGTGTTTTTTTCACACTTTATAAAATTCTTAGTTTGGCGAATTTTAACAAAAGTTGCTTTTGACCTATTTCTTTAAAGAAGATAGTAGCTTTTATATCGGGTTTATTTCCTTCTACGCTAATTACCTTGCCAAACCCGAACCTTTCATGTTCAACTTCCATACCAACCTGCAAATTTGAGGTATCCGAAGGTGCAAAACCTGCCGTTGGCACATGCGCCTTTGCCAAAATCGACGTTGTTCTAACTACCGGCGCTTTTGGCTTCGAAAAGGTATCTGCCTTGCTGCTGCTGCTCCAGGCTGTCCGTTCATCATCAAAAAACGGGTTATTGCTGCTCGCCGGTTTCGCCGAAAAATCGAGTTCCAGGTAGCGCGCATCAATTTCATCCAAAAACCGGCTCGGTTCGCAATTAATTAAGGAACCAAACTTAAAACGCGAGGTTGCGTAACTCAGGGTTAATTTGGTTTCGGCGCGGGTGGTTGCTACGTAAAACAGGCGGCGTTCTTCTTCCAGGTCGCTGCGCGAGTTTAAGGCCATTTGCGATGGGAACAGGTTTTCTTCTAACCCAACCACATAAACGTGCGGAAATTCAAGACCCTTGGAAGAATGTATCGTCATTAACGACACTGTATCTGCATCGGGGTTTTTATCGTTATCGTCATTGGTAAGCAGGGCAATATCCTGCATAAATACATCCAGCCCTTTTTCCTCAATATCTTCCCGTTCCGAAAACTCTTTTATACCATTAAGCAATTCCTGTATATTTTCGTAACGGTTAAGGCCCTCTACAGATTTATCTTCATAAAGATCCTTCAGCAAGCCCGAATGCTGCGCAATATGAAGCGCCGCTTCGTATGCTGAAAGGGTACCGGTTAACACCTGGAAACTCTGGATCATCGTTGCAAAGTTGCCTACTGATGACGATGTACGGCCATCAAGGTATCTGGCCGGATCACAGATCACCTCCCACGACGTAATATTGTTTTGTCCCGCGCTTAAAATGATACGGTCGATAGTTGTATCTCCAATGCCCCTGCGCGGGTAATTGATCACCCGTTTTAATGCTTCCTCGTCGGCAGGGTTAAACGTGAGCCTGAAATAAGCTATCAGGTCCTTTATTTCTTTGCGCTGGTAAAACGATAAGCCCCCATATATTTTATAAGGCGTCCCCTGTTTACGAAGGGCTTCCTCCATCGAGCGCGACTGTGCGTTGGTACGGTAAAGGATGGCAAAATCATGCCATTTAAGCCCCTTGGTGGTGCGTTGCTGCAAAATCTCTTCGGCCACCAGCTTACCTTCTTCGTTATCGCTGAAGGCGCGCATTACCTTTATCTTATCACCCTCTTCCTTTTCCGAAAAAACCGACTTCTTCAATTGGTCTTTATTATTGGCGATGATGCTGTTGGCAACATTCACAATGTTTTGCGTCGACCGGTAATTTTGCTCCAGCTTAAAAACTTTCAGGTCAGGATAATCCTTTTCAAAATTCAGGATGTTTTGGATATTGGCGCCCCTGAAGGCGTAAATACTCTGGGCGTCATCTCCAACCACGCAAATATTCTCGTTAACAGCAGCTAGTCGTTTCACAATCAGGTACTGCGAAAAATTGGTGTCCTGATACTCATCCACCATCAAATATTTAAACTTATGCTGGTACTTGTTCAGCACTTCCGGATGGTTCCTTAATAACTCATTGGTTTTAAAAAGCAGGTCATCAAAGTCCATGGCGCCGGCACGGTAGCAGCGGGTAGCATAATTTTGATAAATAACACCCAACAACGGCCGGCGGGTTTCTATATCATCTGCCTGTATCTGCTCGTTTTTTTGGTATTCCATCCAGCTCACCAGGTTGTTTTTGGCCGATGATATGCGGTTATACACTATATTGGGGCTATACAGCTTATCGTCAAGGTTCATTTCCTTTAAAATGGCCCTCAGTACGCTTTTGCTGTCGTCGGTATCGTATATGGTGAAATTATTGGGGTAGCCTATTTTGTCGGCCTCAACGCGCAGCAATTTGGCAAAAACCGAGTGAAAGGTACCCATCCAGATGTTTTTGGCTTCGGGGCCAACCAGGTGGTTTATACGCTCGCGCATTTCGCGGGCGGCCTTATTGGTAAAGGTGAGCACCAGTATGTTAAACGCATCAACCCCATTGCGTATCAGGTGCGCAACCCGGTAAGTAATTACCCGTGTTTTGCCCGATCCCGCGCCCGCTATAATCATAACCGGGCCTTTTATTTGTTTAACTGCTGCCTGTTGCTCGGGGTTTAATCCCTGTAAATAATCCAAATCTTTTTCCTCGTTTCTGTACGGCGAAATTAGCCTTTTTTGCTGATTTCGGGAGGGCGAATTGTTTACTTTTAGCAAAATTCTTAATTGGGTTTCTCGCGGCTTTGGGCGGCGAGTCGAAAATAGGCACATAAATAAACCCCGCAGGCTTGCCAGGCAAGGCGCTGCGGGGTAGCAACCGCTACGTTACAATTCTTTATCCTCAAACATCTTTGCGTCGCGGGTATTTTTTTGTACGGCAATGGCCGAAAACATGCTCAGGCAGAAAGCCATGGCGTAAAAGCCTTTTTCACTTCGCGCCAAATCAGCATTCCAGAGGCCAATTGTCAACAGTATCATTGCCGCAATAGTGGCAAACCAACTCAGGCCGTAGTAAAGGTCGGTAACGGCAAGTCCTTCTGACCGGTCCCTTACACTTTTTTGGACGGAGATTACGGCGAATAAGCCAAATAGTAAAATGGTGAAATAATAACCTTTTTCGTTCAGCGCTATACCTGCGTTCCATAAACCAATGCAATAACCTGTCACTCCGGTTAATAGGGCAAACCAGGATGCCCCTATAAAGGCGGCAGTCGGTTTAAATGGATTTCTGATCCTTACGGCGGGTGAAGTTTTTTCTGTTGTGTGTTGTAGCGGTTCCATTTTTATTTTGTTTAAGTGATTAATATGGAAGCAAATGTGCGATGTCTAGCGGACCCGTGAAAAGCAGAATTTGAAAATTGCTGACGATATAATATCGTAATTCTTATATCTTTACCTGCATCAATATACCTATATGGACTCACTCTCGGAGCTGGTTAACCTGCTCAATAGCACTGATAAAAAGCTTTTCAGGCAGTATTTACAGCGAAAAAATAAAAGGGGCGATGTAAAGAATTTAGCTTTACTTGATTTACTGGAAACTGACGATATAAGTAGCTTAAACAAGCTCTACAAGCCTGCAAAAAATAATGATGCATACCATGCGCTGCGTAAAAGGCTGCAGGATAATTTACTGCTATTTTTGTCGCAGAAAACCTTTGAAAGCAGCCATTCCGATACTTATGACGCGTTGCGGCTGGTGGTAGTGGGGCGTTTTTTGTTGGAAAATGATGTGGTCAAGGTAGCGTTTAAATGTTTGGACAAGGCTGAACGGCTGGCTGAAGATTTGGAGCAGTTTAATTTATTGAATGAGCTCTTGCAGTTGAAGCTGCAGTATGCCCACCTGGAAGGAGCGGAAGCCCTGGAAGCCCTCACTGCCCGCTTCATGCAGAACCAGTCGCGTATGCAAAGCGAGGCTAAGCTCAATATGGCATACGCCTTTTTAAGGCAGGAACTGCAGGAGATACACCTGGAAGGGAAGATCGTTAATTTGTCGACCTTGATAATAACTACCATCCGGAAGTACAAAATTTCTGTACAGGATCTGATGACCTATAAGTCTATTTACCAGATTCTTTTCATCGCCAATGAATATGCCGCCATACAGCAGAATTATGGATTGATAGAACGTTATGTAAACCGGACCAATCAGTTTATGCAGGGCCAGGCACATAAAAAGCAGTCCTATCTTTTTTATCATATATCCATCCTGTATTTTTTGGCCAACTTTCACCTGAGGCGAAAGAATTTCGCTGCGAGTACTACCTATTTAAAGGAAATGATGGACTTAATGGCGACAGATAGCCGCTATTATGCGGTGTTTTATTTACGCCACCAGTTACTCGCTGCGCTGAACCTGTTCTTCACTGGTTTTGCTAACGATGCCATCGCGCTATTACAGCAATCGCTGTCCAATACCAAACAACGGTCGAAACCGGAAGATATGGAAGATTTACGAATATGCCTGGCCATGTTTTTAGCCCTGTGCAACGACAGGGGAAGTTTGAAACAGTTGACCTTACTGACGCGTACGGATGCCTGGTACGAAAAAAAGATGGGCATGTTATGGACCATCCGGAAAAATCTGATGGAAATTTTGGTCCAGGCGCAGTTCGGCAACATCGAGTTGGCCGTGTCGCGACTAAACAGCTTCCGGCGACGATATAAGAAATATTTGCTGAAAACTTCGGAAGAACGGGTGTTACTGTTTCTGCGATTGGTTGAAAAACACCTGCAAAAACCCGATGTGATTTTTGAACCAGCTTATACAAAGGCCGTTATAAATCTGGCTGCCAGCGCCGAAAATAACGATATCTTCACTCTAAGCTTTATTGCCTGGCTGATAGCACGCTGGGAGAAAAAAACAGCCTATAAAGTAGTGCTGGCACTCATACAGGATAACAACGATGTCCAAGGAATATAGCCGTCCTGGCGAAGTAAACAATTCGGTAAACTGTTGTTTTTATTTATTGTTCAACCTCCTTACCGTTAAATCCCGTAACCGTACTTCCATCATAACGATACACCCCAAACGCGCCAAACCAAATACTGCCATCATTAGCTTCTAAAATCCCAAAAATCATTCCTTCCCGCGATTTTATTTCCTTTACCGTTGGCTTTTTATCAGACAAGGACTTTCCGTCATAACGGGAAAGCGCCCAAACCTTGTTAGGCGAGGGCTTTCCATCATACCGGGAAAGTGCCCCGGCCTCGTTGTTATCCCTTTCTGAACTGGTCCAAATATTGCCCTTTTTATCTTCATAGATGTAACCAACAAAATTGCGGGTGAAATTGGTAAAGGTACCGCCGTTATAGCGCCAAAGTCCATCATTGCCACCAAGCCAGATATTGCCTTTTCTATCTTCAATTATGGTACGAACATTTGTGAAAGGTTTGCCATCATGGGTAAAGGCGGTAAATGTTTTTCCATCATAAACGAAAGCATTGCCTCTTGTAGCAAACCAAAACCTGCCTGTTTTGTCTTCAACGATAGCATTAACATCTTTATTGGACAGTCCTTCTTTCGTTGTAAAATTTCGAAACGATTTCCCATCGTAACGGCTTGCGCCACCACCACTACCGAACCAAATATTGCCGGTTTTATCTTCATAAATGCAGGTAACATCATTACCGGCAAGCCCATCTTTCGTTGTAAAATTTTTGAAGGATTTCCCGTCATAGCAATAAACTCCTGAGCCAATAGAGCCGAACCATAAGTTGCCTTTTCTATCTTCCAAAACAGAAAAGAAGTGTGACGATGTTACTTTACTTGTGATATTCGTAAACGATTTCCCATCATATCGAAAAATACCATCAAATGCAGCAGCCCAAATGTTGCCCTTTCTATCTTGTATGATATTGCGAGTGGTGTTGTTAGGTCCGGTGGAAGTGATTACGCTTTTGGTTTCGGATTTAATATTGACTTTTGGCAAGT
>Ga0206898_10111_pt1 | contig 25169 bp, 20 predicted proteins | sample Alteio_BWOrgHeat_50_FD_153237 | JGI IMG/M metagenome (GOLD analysis project Ga0206898, IMG submission 153237) | Enriched cells from forest soil in Barre Woods Harvard Forest LTER site, Petersham, Massachusetts, United States -... | ecosystem: Environmental > Terrestrial > Soil > Temperate forest >...
AAACGATAGTAAAGGTCTTCCCTGAATTTACCATTTTTTACGGCATCATAAACGTCGACATTGGTGGCAGCGATAACCCGCACATTTGTTTTTTCGACTTTTGATGACCCTACCTTTATATACTGACCTGACTCGAGCACCCTTAACAAACGTGCCTGTGTACCCAAGGGCATTTCGGCTATTTCATCCAAAAATATGGTGCCGCCATTTACCGTTTCAAAGTATCCTTTACGTTCACCAACCGCGCCAGTGTATGCGCCTTTTTCGTGCCCGAATAATTCAGAATCTATCGTTCCTTCGGGTATCGCACCGCAGTTTACTGCGATGAAGGGTCCATGTTTACGCGGACTCATCTGATGGATGATGTGCGAAAACACTTCCTTTCCGCTCCCACTCTCCCCGGTGATCAAAACAGAAATATCTGTTGGCGCCACCTGGTTAGCTATATTTATTGCCCGGTTAAGCAACGGCGAACTGCCGATGATCCCGAAGCGTTGTTTTATTTCTTGTATTTCCATTATGTTAATTTGAAAATGAGACGATTTGAAAATTTGAAAATTATGCATCTTCAAATTTTCAAATCATCAAATTAACTAACCACCCTACCTATCAAAGTGGCTGTGGTGCTTCTATCTATGAACACGTTTACATATTCGCCTGGTTTATAGTTTTCTCCTACAGGAAAAACAACCATTGCGTTATGATCACTCCTACCGCAATAATCTTTATCTGATTTTTTTGAAAAACCTTCTATCAATACTTTTTGTGTTGTGCCGACCAATTTTTGTAATCGCAAATAGGAATGTTCCTGCTGTTTTGCTACAATTTCCTTCAAACGGTTGCGTTTCACCGCGTCCGGAATATCATCGGCGTAACGTTTAGCTGCTAAAGTGCCCGGCCTCTCTGAATACATGAACATGTAGGCAAAATCATATTGCACATAGTCCATCATGCTTAAAGTCTCCCGGTGCTCCTCTTCGGTTTCACTACAGAACCCGGCGATCACGTCGGTAGATATGGCACAACCTGGAATAATACGGCGGATCGCGTCAATGCGATCGATATACCATTCACGGTCATAAGTACGGTTCATTATTTCAAGTACCCTGCTATTTCCCGACTGCACCGGTAGGTGAATATAATTGCAGATGTTTTCGTACTTATTAATCGTGTACAAAACCTCGTCAGTAATATCCTTTGGATGCGATGTCGAAAAACGTACGCGTAGATCGGGGCTTATCAAGGCTACCATTTCTAAAAGGTTGGCAAAGTTAACATCACCTGCACGTTGGTCGTGCATGCGACTTGCAGAACCAGCTTTACTTATTGCACCCGCATCTTCCTGGCGCTCTTCATTACTTAGCTCTTCTTCCTTATTTCCGACTTCTGACCTCTGACTTCCGACTTCTGACTTCCATTTATACGAGTCCACATTTTGCCCGAGTAAGGTAACTTCACGATAGCCTTTATTGAAAAGGTCGGTACACTCTTCAACAATTGAATACGGATCGCGGCTGCGCTCGCGGCCACGGGTAAAAGGCACTACACAGAAAGAGCACATATTGTCGCAGCCGCGCATAATGGAAACAAAAGCATTAATGCCGTTACTGTTTAAACGCACCGGACTAATATCCGCGTAAGTTTCCTCGCGCGACAAAAGCACATTTACAGCTTTCTGTCCATCATCAACCTGATCTATCAGGTTTGGCAGATCGCGGTAAGCATCCGGGCCAACTACTACATCAACCAGCCTCTCTTCTTCTAAAAATTTTGATTTTAAACGCTCAGCCATACAACCCAGCACACCTACAACTAATCCCGGGTTTTTAACCTTAGCTACCGTAAACTCTTTTAGCCGGTTGCGGACACGCTGTTCGGCATTTTCGCGGATCGAACAAGTGTTTATAAAAATAACATCGGCGGTATTATAATCAGATGTGGTTTCAAATCCCTTTTCAAGCAGAATTGAAGCTACGATCTCGCTGTCAGAGAAATTCATGGCGCAGCCATAACTTTCAATGTACAATTTGCGGCCATCATTTTTACCATCTATTGGCTCAATCAATAAAGCCTCACCCTGCCTGCTTTCATCATGCGTCTTATCCGGAATAAGCAAATCCATCATCATTATCAAAATTAGTCTGCAAAAATACATAAAATTTAAATACAGTGTGACAGATTGGCAGGAAATATCCACAGGCCCACTAATTCATATGACTATACATTGACTTTAAATATTTCTGAATAAACCTTTCTAACAAAACCCAGTATCTATTGTTGGCATAAACAATCAGTAATATAAATTAACACGTGACTATTAATATTTCTGATATATTTATCGACGTACTAAAGGACAACCATATTGGTTGCCCTTCAACAATTTAGATGAATTAAGCGTAAATAAAACAAAGGGTTAAACGGAAAAACTAATGGTGGTTATCAGATTTTTAAAACGTAAATGGAAAAGAATAACTGCTTTTGTTTTAGTTGCGATAGTTACCTTTATTTTGATATTGGCCTTTATAATCAACTTGTACTGGTCGCCAATATTAGCTTCAAAGGTTAAGGAAGTTGTTTTAAAAAGCAGTAATGGTTTGTATAAAGTGGATTTTTCATCGGCTGACCTACATGTGCTGCGTGGGACCATTGTTATATTTAATATCAATTTAAGGCCCGATACCGCCGTTTACAATTTAAGAAAAAAGGAGCATCTGGCGCCAAATAACCTGGTTGAACTCCGCGTAAAGCGCCTTATCCTATCTCATATTCACCCCTTCAAATTGTATTTTCAGCACAAACTTGAAATCGGAGAGATCGAGGTAAACGAACCGGAGCTTAATATCAGCTATCAGCTAAACCACACAAGGGATACTGTTTTGAAAGACAATAAAACTGCCTGGCAAAAAATATCAAGAAGCCTTCATTCTATTAACATCGGCAAGATTATGCTGGGCGATGTTAAATTGAAATACGAAGATTACTCCGGTAATAAGTTGGCAATATCTGAACTTAAGCAAATGAACATAAGCGCCAGCGGCTTGCTGATTGATTCGGCCACACAAACCGACAAATCAAGGTTGCTTTATTGCAGAGAAATAGTTGTAGAATTGAATGATTATGTCGGAAAATCCTCTAACGGCCTATACACTTACAAAATTAAACACCTCAAACTTTCCACCCAAAAGTCACAGCTGAACATTGAAGGCTTTACACTGAAACCACTAAATACCGAAGCCTTTTTTGCTAAAAGTAAAAAGGAAAAGTTTACCGCCCGGCTTGACTCGCTACAACTCAACAATTTCGACTTTTTAACATACCACAAATACCGCACTTTCACTGCTTCGAAACTTTCTTTAAACCGAGGCACTATAGAGGTTTATGGCAATCCAAACCACCGGAAAGACAGTACCGATAAAGTTAAGAGCTTCCCAAGCTTCGGTTTGTATAAAATAAATGCAGACATGAAGGTGGATACCGTGCTGTTACGTCATATTAACGTTGTTTACAGCGAATACAATAAAAAATCGTTCAAAACAGGCACGATATATTTTGATAATACAAGTGGGCGCATATTAAATGTAACGACCAACAAGGAGGCTTTACAGAAAAATAATATGTGCACTATAACGCTTACGAGTTACTTTATGAACCGCGGGCGTTTGAATGCTGACCTGGCATTTAACTTGGCGGACAAGAACAAATCCTTTAGCTATAAAGGCGAACTTGGCCCAATGGACCTGAAAGATGCAAATTCCGCCTTAATACCATTAGCGATGGTAAAGGTCACATCGGGGACTTTAAAGCAAATAAACTTTGACGTAAATGCCGACAGGTACAAGGCCAGAGGAAAAGTAAAAGTACTTTACAATGATTTAAAGGTTAGCATATTTAAGCCCGATACGGTAAATGACAAGTTAAAGCGTAAAACGGTAGAGACTTTTTTTGCCAATTTATTTATCCTTAAGCACAACAATCCGGATGTTACCGGTGGAGTTCCCCGCGAAATTTATGTTGATTATCCCCGCAACGCTACTGAGACCCCGTTTTTTAAATTCGTTTGGCAAACCTTGTTAAATGGAATAAAGCCATCTGTTGGCTTAGACAAAAAAACCGAGGCAGCCACTAAGGAAATGAGGACCGAGCGGGAAATAAAAAAACAAAACCGCAAAATAAAAAAAGAGGAAAGAATAAAACGAAGGGAAGAGCGCCGGGAAAAACGGGCCGAAAAGAAAGCGCTAAAAAGTGAAAGCGAAAAGCCTGGCCCAAAACAGGCCAGCCCATCACAGTCGTAAAAATTTATTTGAGTTAAATTGAGATATAACTTAAATCAGGGAAGTTAATTTAGCACCTCTTCCAACACCTCATGCGACCGCACATTGCCGAATCCTTCTATATGAAGCGCGAAATATTCAAGCAACTTTGTGACCAGGTGCCGGCGGTCTTCATTGCTTAACTTAAGTTGCGCTATATTTTCAAAGCTGCTTTGCAGCAAAGCAACAAAGTTTTGTGTATGTGGCGGAGAAAGATATAAAACGCTATCTGGTTTATAACGACAAAATACACCGTTTTTCAGATCGAAATAATCGGCTTCGCCGGCAAGGTAACGGTCCGGGTAAAAGCCCAGGTAACGTGTCAGCCTAACTAAAAACAGCAAGTGAAAATTGACCAAACCTTCGGTTTGATGGTCAAGCCATTCAATCGCATTGAAAACAAAATCAAATAAATTTTCATCGGCCGTCTGTTGTTTAGCCGACTTATATAAAACTTCGTTCAGGAACATAGCGAGACTGCTTTTGATCACATTATAGGGGATAGTTTGCAGCTGTGGCGAGTTTTTAAGCTCTTTGATACGTTGTATATTTCCCGTGCTTTTATGATAAACAACCATATCCAGCAGATGAAGCGGCTGCAGCATGTTGCGGGAAATCCTGGCTTTTGGCTTTCGCGCCCCATTTACCATGTACGATTGCAACCCAAATTTTTCCGTAAAAACTTGCACTATAACACTGGTTTCGCCATAGTCGGTGGTTTTAAATACAATCCCGCGGGTTTTGTGCAACATATTAAATGAGCAACAGCAGTTTCGGTAAAAAAATTATCAATCCGGTGATAAGCGCAAACAGCGCGGCAATGACTACTGCACCGGCGCTCATATCTTTTATACGGCCCGCCTTTTCATTGTACCCCGGCGAAACCAGGTCAGTCAGGGTTTCAATCATCGTATTGAATATCTCGGTAACTAAAACCAATGTAATACATAAGCCAACCCACAGCCATTCGGCTGTTGAAATACGAAAGAAGTATCCGGTTAATATAACCAGTACAGTAGCACCTAAATGTATCCTAAAATTAAGCTGGGACGAAGTTGCATAAGCAACTCCTTTAAAGGCGAAGCCAAAGCTCCGGATTAGTTTTTTCATGTATAACTCGTAATATCTTAAGGCTTTTCGACCCCTTTTTTTATTTTCAAATCTTCAAATCAACACATCGGCAAATTACCCCGCTCTGCAAATCTGCACATTTGAAAAACATTGTCACAATATCATTTTCGAAAATAGCATGATAAATCTATTTTCGTAGTTTAGCGACCCAATGTAAGCCATAAATATGTTTTGGAAAAAACTTGCTGATCTTATCTTAAAGAATCGTTTGCCAGTCTTCGCTGTAATAGCAGCATTAAGCATTTTTATGGGTTACCAGGCAAGTAAGGTCCGCATAACGTTTAATGGAGGCAAAGTTTTGCCTGTAACCGACTCGGCTTATATCAGGTATACGGAGTTTAAAAAAATATTCGGCCAGGATGCCAGCACACTGGTCATTGGTTTTAAATCCCCTAAAATATTTGACAAGGATGTATATAACGACTGGCACCAGGTAGGCGATCATATCCGGTCAATTAAAGGAGTTAAGGCCGTTATTTCTGTAGCTAACCTTTATAACCTTGAAAAAGATACCACCCTGCACCGTTTTTTATTAAAACCCCTGGTTGGTCATTCTTTAACAGGTGATGCAGAGATGGACAGTGTGAAGCAAGTGATTGCTTCTCTACCATTTTATAAAGGGCTTATTTTAAGTGAAGATGGCCAATCCACATTAATGGCTATAACTTTTGATGATAAAGTTATAAATACTTCAAAGCGCGTTCCGATTATAAAAGCCATCGAAAAAGAGGGAGAGGAATTTTATAAAAAGCATCATATCCAGGTACATTATTCGGGGTTGCCGCTTATCCGTACTGTTGCCGGCGATTTGATGAAACGTGAATTTTCACTTTTTTTGGGATTGTCATTATTGATCACAACTTTCATATTAGTACTGGTTTTTCGCTCCGCGTACCCAGTTATCCTTCCGATAGTGGTTGTTTTGCTTGGTGTTACCTGGGGCCTCGGGATATTAGTGTTAGTGCATTACGAAATCACCATACTTACAGGCATTATTCCGGCGCTTGTTGTCATAATTGGTGTGCCCAACTGTATTGTTATCTTAAATAAATACTATCATGAATTTGCTGCGTCCGGCAACAAGATCCAGGCACTAACCACTGTAATTGAAAAAGTTGGAATAACCACATTTATCGCCAACGTAACAACAGCTATAGGTTTCGGCGTATTGTGTTTTACCAATAGTGAATTATTAAGCCAGTTCGGACTTGTCGCCTCATTGAGCGTTATGGTTACTTTTATGCTAAGCCTGGTGCTAATCCCTATTTTCTTTAGCTATTTGCCCAATCCTGGCCCAAAACTAACAGGCATAAAAGACCGCAGAATTATGCAGATAGTCTTGATAAAATTAGACCACCTGGTGCATAGCCATCGCAAAGCAATTTACATTATTACGGTTTTGATTGTGGTTATTTGTTTTTATGGGATGTTAAAGATAAACGTAAATAGCCACGTTGTTGACGATCTGCCTAAAACCAGCAACACCTTAAGCGACCTCCAATTTTTTGAATCGAATTTCAAGGGGGTATTACCGCTTGAGGTAAGTATTGATACTAAGCGTAAAGACGGGGTGATAAACCAGGCGTTTATTCATAAGGTTGAAAAGCTTGAAAACCTAATCTCATCATATCCAGAGTTCAGCCGTTCATTATCCCTGATACAAGCACTAAAATTCTCGACCCAGGCATTTTATGGGGGCAAAAGCAGTTATTACCGCCTGCCCGAAGGGTTTGAACAGGGCTTTATTTTAAATTATGCTGGTAACTCCGGCAAAAACACCAATGTGTTACGCACTTACCTTGACAGTACCCGTCGATTTACAAGGGTAAGTTTTGAGATGATTGATGTTGGATCAAAACAGATGAATACGGTAATAGCCAATTTACAACCCCGTATTGATTCTATATTTAATCCCCAAAAATATCATGTAGAGCTTACAGGTTCGAGCATTATATTTATAAAGGGGGCCAATTACATGGTAAAAAACCTCTATGACAGCCTTGCACTGGCAATATTGCTTATCGCAGGTGTTATGTGGATACTCTTTAGGGGAATAAAAATGATTGCTATTTCACTGCTGCCAAACCTGATACCGTTGGTGATAGCAGCGGGCATCATGGGCTTTTTCGGTATACCGCTTAAGCCCTCAACTATCCTTATTTTTAGCATTGCAATGGGCATCTCGTCCGATCAAACTATTTATTTTATAACCCGCTACCGCCAGGAGCTGCGCAACACCAACAAGGGAATTGCGCAAATTGTTTCGGATACCATCCGCGAAACAGGCATTAGCATGGTATACGTTGCCATAGTATTATTTTTTGGTTTTGGCATATTTGCCTTTTCAGGCTTCGGCAGCGTAAACGCTTTTGGCATTATTTTATCTATAACTTTACTTGTAGCCATGATCAGCAACCTCACGTTGTTGCCGGCATTTTTATTGAGCGTGGAGAAGAGGAAGAAAAAAGAAGGTAAAAGCAGAAAGTTTAAAGACTAAAGGCCAATAAATAAGACTTCAGGTTAATATAAGATTTAAACAAATCTCGTATATTAGTATTTTCAAGAATTATGTCATTCGAAATAGTTGATATTGAAACCCAAAGTGATATTCAGGATATAAAAATCCCGGAAAAGTTTAAAATAGACGATAACAAAGTCTATATGAAAAAGGTTGGGAATGCTATCTATATCATACCTTACCATAATGCATGGGATGGTATGATTGATGCAACAAAAAGTTTTTCTGATGATTTCATGGAAAAGAGAGAACAGCCTTCTAACCAAAATCGTGAAACATTTGACGAGTGATAAACTATCTACTTGATACTAATATTTGTATCTACATTATTAAAAAGAGACCGTTAAATGTATTTGAACGATTTCAGAGATTAGTCCCCGGATCTGTTGGCCTATCTTCAATAACAGCCGCCGAGTTGTACTATGGCATAAACAAAAGCTTATTTCCTGAAAAAAACCAACAAGCGCTTGAACAATTTTTAATCCCGCTTGAGATTGTGGAATTTGACTTTGAAGCCGCAACACACTATGGAAAAATAAGAAATCAACTTGAAAAAAAAGGAACCCCTATTGGCCCGTTGGACATGTTGATTGGGGCCCATGCGTTACGACTTAATGCTGTCTTAATCACTAACAATCTTAAAGAATTTACCCGAATTGAAGGCTTACAAACCGAGAATTGGGTAATTTAAATGTGCATTAGGTTAACGTAACTAACACATAAACTATTTAAAACATCAATTACAAAGTCGTTTAGCTGTGGACCTAAAACTCACAAACAAAGTTGCTATCGTTTTGGCTGCCAGCAAAGGTTTAGGTAAAGCCATTGCCATCGCATTATCTGCCGAAGGTGCGAAGGTGATTATCGGCTCGCGCGATGAAGCGGAACTAAATAATACAGCCTCCGAAATAACGGCCCTTACCGGCAACGAGGTTATTGCTGTGCCTGTTGATATTTCTAATGGACAACAAGTAAATAAACTCATCCAAAAGGCTGCGGACACGTTTGGGCGGATAGACATTTTACTAAATAACGGCGGTGGCCCCCCGTTTAATAAATTTGAAAACTTTGACGAAGAGGCCTGGCAAAAAGCTTTTGAACTTACACTGCTTAGCTTTGCCCGTACCAGCCGGCTCGTGTTACCGCATATGCAAAAAACGGGCAGTGGACGGATCATTAATATTATTAGCGGATCGGTAAAATCGGTACTGGCCAGCTCTGTACTTTCTACCAGCATGCGGATGGGCGTTGTGGGGATGGCTAAGCTAATGGCAGATGAATTCGGCCCTTATAATATTACAGTAAATAATGTTGCTCCGGGAATGATCCTCACCGATAGGCTAAAACATACCCTCCCCAAAGATGCCGACCCGGAAGAAGCATTGAAGGAAAGGGCAAAAAATATTCCGCTTAAACGCATTGGCAAACCAGAGGAACTGGCAGCGTTAGTTGCGTTCCTTGTCTCGGACCAGGCTGCTTATATAACCGGCACAACCATACAAGTTGACGGCGGGGCTAACAGGGGGATATTTTAAGAAATTGGTTGATTGTGTAAATTGTTGATTGAGTTGATTAGGTTAGAAAATAACAGCCGAACTATACTAATCAACTAAATCAATAATTCATCTGATAAACAACTATTCACCCAATCTACTCAGTCAACTACTCACCTTACAATAACCTGGGGTTCAATTCCGAATCTATTAGTTCGCCAATAGGCACTCCCATCAGCCATTTCATGTGGTCGTTTTTCTGCCATTCATTTTTATATGCAGAAACACGGGCGCCATCGGCTATATAAATTACAGTCATTACTTCACGCATTTTGTCTGAATTATTGCCATTGGCATGGTGCATTGTAAAACCGCGGTGCCACGTGGCGTCGCCGGCTTGCATGGTATTGGCACGGCTTATAGGGAAATTGTGGTCTTTTACATAGTCGGCATAAGCGTTTTCTGATTCATCTGAGATCTCAAAATTAAAAACTGAGCCTTCCTTGTATGAACCCGATGCAAAAGTCAGCATGCCCATATCGACATCAATATCGACCAATGGCATCCACATAGTAATGGTATTATTGGTATCAATAGGCCAATAATATTGGTCCTGGTGCCATGGGGTCGGGCCGCCGCCCGGTTCTTTAAAAAGGGCCTGATCATGGTATAACCTTACATTTTCAACTCCCATCAAATCGGCCGCAATTTTGGCCATGCGTTTTGCCAATACAAACTTCCGGGCATCTTCATCATTTTGCCATAAATTCATGATCTGCAAAAATGCCTTGCCATAGGTATCCCTGTCCTGCAGCTTTCTCTTTTCAGTATTGTAACGGTCAGCAGCGCCCACAATTACCGGACGGTAAGCAGCAACTTCTTCTTTTGAAAGTACTTGTTTAACTAAAGTGTGTCCTTTTTCCTGAAATTCGTTGATATTGTCTTCAGGCAATTTCTTAAAATCGTCCAGTTGGGGTAACACGGCAAGTTGAGTGCTCATAATTTTTCTAAGTTTATAATCAAAAGTAAGATATACAACGATGTAAAAAAAATGACCAAAATGGTATAATTATGGCGTATTTTATCCTTATTATTGCAATAAGTAAAATTTATATTAAGATATACTATGATTAAGGCATCTTTCGAAGTCCTTCAGCCAACAAGTGGTCAGTCATTTTTATTCAGAAAGTTTGATAAGTCTGCTTTTGAAGCCCCTTATCATTTTCATCCCGAATATGAACTCACTTACATTTTACATGGCACAGGGAAACGCTATGTCGGCAGTCATATGGATGATTTTACAACCGGCGACCTGGTATTGCTTGGCCCCAACCTTCCGCATTGCTGGAAACTTGATCCCGGAAAGGAGAAACAAACTGATGCCAGCGCAATCGTAGTTCAGTTTGACGGTGCTTTTTTAGGTAATGATTTTTTCAACAAAAATGAACTGCAGCATATTAAAAAGCTCTTTCAGCGAAGCGGCTGTGGTATATGCTTTAATTCCGCCACGCAAACCGCGGTCAATAAAAGTTTATTTGCGCTGAGTAATGAGACAAATAGTTTCAGGCGACTTGTTGGCTTGCTTGAAATACTGCAACGGTTAGCGTCCTCAAATGAATATGTATTACTTGACCAAAACCGGATAATTGCTGAACGTACCATAGCTGAACAAGAACGCATAAACCCCGTATTCGCCTATCTCGTTGAAAATTTCAGGCATCAGGTTTCCCTGGATGTTGCCGCCGGTATTGCCAACATGACCACTAATGCGTTTTGCAAATATTTTAAAAAAACAACCCGCAAAACCTTTATGGAAACAATTATTGAGTATCGCCTCAATTATGCCATACAGCAACTGGTGCAAACAGACAAACCAATTTCTGATATTTCATTCGAAAGTGGTTTTGGGGATGTATCACACTTTTACAAAATGTTTAAGATGAAGATGCACATGAGCCCTCTTAACTACCGTAAAAAGTTTATGCGGAGTTTGGAGGAGGAGAAAATGGAGGTGGCGTGAATGTAAGTTTATACCTTTCAAATATCATTGTCCTGCGTTAGCACAACCTAAAACCAATCTTAGCATCTAAACTTACGCCTACTATGGCCGATATAGCAGCATGATAAGCTTCGTTTATTAAAACTCAAAATTTATTCAGTTAGCTTTTTTTTATAAGCTCCCACCCACAACATTTGCTATTATGTTTGGACAGGGCGATATGTTCAAAATTTTGAAAAATATTTAACGCGGCAAAAAAGGAATAACCCTGACAGTAAAACCGGAAATTTCCTGTATGGCAATAGCACTATCACACTTAATATTGTAACAGCTTTAAAATCAGCGAAAAGCTTATTTATTTTCTTTGATTTGTTGATTTTTATTTGGACATTTAAAGGGCATACTAAAGAACGTTTAATATGTGTTAGTGTAGCCTAATACCAAACGAAAGTCACCTACCCCACGATGAAAATAAAGATAGGTATAGCCGATGATCAGCAATTGTTTCTAAGGTCGTTATCTAATTTAATAAACTCATTTAAAGATTTTGAAGTAGTTGTTGAAGCGTTAAACGGCGAAGAATTATTAAAGCAGCTTGGTATGCTTAAAACGTTGCCTGATATTATATTGGTCGACGTACAGATGCCGGTTATGGATGGCCCTTCGACCGTCGCAAAAATTACGGTGGCCTATCCTTCGGTAAGGACGGTGGCTTTGTCGATGAAAGAAGACGACCATTCTATTTTGAGCATGTTAAGGGCGGGATGTTCGGCTTATTTGCTTAAAGACCTGCATCCCCGGGAGCTTGAAAAAGCGCTGATAGAGGTACAGGAGACCGGCTACTTTAACAGCGATACGTTTAATATGCATTACCGGCGGTTATTAAGAAAAATGAAAGTGAAGAAATTAAACTTAGCGACCGCGAAAAAGCATTTTTAAGATTAGCATGCAGCGATTTCACTTATAAAGAGATCGCGTCAAAAATGTTTCTTGCGGAAAAAACGATTGATGGCTACCGCGAAGCGCTGTTTTTAAAACTAAATGTAAAAAGCCGCACAGGGATGGCGTTGGAAGCGATACGGCAGAATTTGGTGGTGGTTTGAAGGGGGGGGTAACGATAGACTCATATCTTAATAATTAAATTAAATAAGTATAAACATAAATTATTTAAACCTTAAAACCATGAATAGACAAACTGCGGCAGCGCTAACTGCAAATAATCAATTGTTACCTGGTGAGTTGGCATTTGGATTTGGCAATACATTACCTGCACTTGATGGTAATAGTTCTAGCGTACAAATACTTGCAGATTTTGATGCATCAGGAACAGTGATAAGTGCTCAATTGGTGATAATTTATCCTATTGATCCCGATAATATCAAATCTTCCACTTCACCAAATGAACCACCTGTAGCAGGAGGATACCAGGTTAATTTCAATGAAGTTGGTTTCCCAGGTAATAAAGAGCTTTTTGATACACAACTGATCAGCGATCTATTTGTATCTTTTACTAATTCCGGCCCCTACTTAAATGTTAAACTTCCACTCACCGACGCGATTAAACGGGACTTTGGAAGTTAATTCTTATAATTTGCCAGTTATCACGATTTATATACATCAGATAAAAAGTCTAACCAACCTATGGATGCCACCAAACTTGAGGAAAAGGGCGCGTTTGGCAATAAAAACTTTTTAACCACTATGTCATTTTGATCTATAGCTGTAGGCGGAAAATAAATTGATACGCCCTTAGGGAGAGTGCCCGTGGCTTTCTCCCAAGGGTTCGACAGGTCATCAAAGTAAATGTTATTTCCAACAGCCTGGGCAACTATTAATGAGCTATATGCAACTTGTAAATATTCTTGCAAATTTGATAATTGGGTTTTATCAATTTTCACTTTAAGATCTCCATTAATTGTTTTAACTAATTTTATCAAGAAATTATTTAAGTCCACCAAATAGTAATGCAAGTTGTGGCCAAAGGTATAACTCTTTCCCCTTGTATTTCTGATGTCGGGTGCTACTGAAGGATCTGCCCGCATCATTTCTTTAAGTCTTACGATAAGAAGTCGAACGTGCTTTATTATTTTTTCCTCATACCCTATTAAACAAACGGCGAACAAAGCAATATTTTCAAATATTGAATCTGCGTTATTGTCTGTAAAGTTTTGCTTCAACGTGTTCACTGCTTGAACAGCAATAGTTGCCCCGTCAATCGCCAAATCTTTATTTTTTCCAATAAAATCTATTATCGAAACATAATCATAACCTGGCGCAGCAATTACTCCTTCTGGTGCCACTAAATATTTCACACAGTTTCTCAGTGCATAACAGGTATGCATATTCTGCATATCGCAATTAAACATAATTAAAGCTTCAACATATCCACTTTTAAAACCATTAGTGATGGCATCCGCCAATTTGTCGTCGGAAAGAATATCAAAGTTTGCCCCTGCGGTATTTTCAGCGTTGCTTGCGGTGGCTGCAAAACTGTTTGCCGATTTAAAAAAGGACGCTTGCCTTACAAGTTTTCTGTTTTTTACTACAGCTAAACCATTACTTACATTTTTTACATGCACATACTTCTTACTAGTCAGGCTAAGTTTCTTTTCCTGTTCAAGTTTATCTGATAAAAACTTTTTAAATATGCCAAATCCTGATCCATGATCCCAGGTAATCAGTAAAGTCTTATCGGCCGGATAATTTTCATCTATATACCTAAAAACAACCTTGATATCTTCGCTTTTCTGATCGAAGTTTTCAATTGAAAATTCATTCAGTGTTTCTTGCCTGTTCTTTTTTTCAATATCGTCAAAAACCAAAAGCGAAACGTATGTAGTATCACTAATTACAATGTTGTCAACAATCTTTACAACGTTTTTAATTGTAACTAAATTGAAATTATCCGAAACTGTCACTTTTAAGATATCAGATTCTAATTGATTAAAAGCGGCTTTAACATCGTCATCATTGTCTTCATCAGGGTTGGGTTTGTTAACGACAGTTGTTGTAAAATCAACCAATTCTGCATAGATTAGAAAGATAATATTCCACTTGGGAACAACTTCGTCATGATAAGGCATATATTATTTACTTTATGTTTAATATATTCATTTGAGGGCATTGCGCAACCTACAGAGACACATTTGATATCCAGATTTACACAGAACGATGGCCTATCAAGCTATAATATTCACAAGATCGTGCAAGATCCAATGGGATTTACTTGGATAGCGACGCAGGATGGATTGAATTTATTTGATGGAAAAAGTTTTACTAAATATACTAATAATAATGAAAAGCAAAAAAAAATATCGGGGAGTGACGTCCGCTGTATTACTGTCGATAGTCTTCATCATTTAGTATGGGTGTTGAATGCGGAACTTATAATTAATGCAGTTAATTATGAAACCGGGGAGGTAGTAAAAACCATTCCAGGGAGCAGAACTAATAATGATGATTGGAGTGTTTCTATGGCTTTAAGCAACAATCTTCTCTGGCTAGGTTGTATGGATGGCTTAAAGATTTATAATATAGATAAGGAAAAATGGGAAGCCGCTCCAGAAATTCCTTTCAAAAAGAACAAGAACCACGATCTTTTTTCGGTTCGAACAATTTATATCGATAAAAATGAAAACATATGGGCCTTTGTTAATCATTATGGAATTATTGAAATTAATTCAAAATCAAAAGCAATTGTAAAGACGATTTACAATAATGAGTTAGTTGCTGAAAGGTGGGCTTCGGAATTGAACTTTACGTCGGCAATTAATGTTAGTAGTAACAAATTACTGATAGGAACTTCGTCAGGTTTAAGGCTTATCGATTATAGTAGTAGAAAAACAAAAATTAACACGCCTGTAAAATCACTGCTAAAGCCTTTTACAAACGTTAAAATAGAGGCGTTGGCGAAATTTTTTAATATAGTTTACATTGCAAGTAACGCTGGCTTGTATAAGCTTAATGAGAATCTGTCTGAATGCATCAAAATAAAGGAATCAAATACAAATGATGGCGAAAGCTGGCTAAGAGCGATTAATACGTTATATGTTGATCGCCTTGGTGACGTTTGGATAGGCTGCAAGCAGGGAATGGCCTTTTTATCTCCTATTCAATCTGGATTTAAAAGTTTTAATAACAAAACTTATAATCAATCAGGATTGACACACGTTTATAACTTACTCCCCGCCCCAAAAGGGGCAATTATTATTGGACAAGAAAAAAGCCTCATAAGGTATGATAGCATAACTAATAAATTTTCTTCCATAAATAATTTCAAGTCCTTTAACTTTTCATTTTCCGACTTCAACAATCACACCGTTGTTTCGGCAGACAATGGCTTGTTTGTTTTATTTAATAACCAATTAGTGTCGATTGCAACTATATATCCAGAATTAAAACCGGTTGCTGATTGCACAATTAATAGTTGTAATAACATCGGCGATTCACTTTATGTAATAGGTTCAGATAATAACCGCGGCATTTTTTTATGGAATTATAAAAAGCGAAAACTTAAAGTCATAGATAATGAAAGTAATCCTGTTAAGCTTAGTAGCAATTCGATTAAAAGGGTTTTTCAGGATAGCAAAGGCAGGCTGTGGGTTTTATCGAATTTTGGCATAGATATTATTGAAAAGAACTTTTTAAAGGTTAATTATATTAATCTTAAAAATCCAGTGGATGGCAATCCTTTTAAACCTTATTTTGATGTATGCGAACTGGGAGGAAAATTTTGGATTACTTGCTACAGCTACGGCATTGCCCAAGTCGATTTCAATGGAAAATTACTGAAGATTTTAAGTGCAAAAAATGGTTTATGCAATGATGGGGTTTATAATATTTTTAAAACAGACAACAAAAATCTCATTGTCACTTCTAACAATGGCTTATCTGTTTTTAATACTGAAAATTCAACTTTCACAAATTATTATGAGCAAGATGGTTTGCATTCAAATGCCTTTGAAGAAAATTGCGGTATTGAAAAAAATGGCAAAATATATGTAGGGGGATTAGGTGGCTTTACCATTATTGATCCCAAGCTTTTGTTTATAAATAAGATCGCGCCTAAATTGTACTTTAGCGACATTGGGATCAATACAAAATCAAATTATATAAATGTAAAAAACTTAAACATTAAAAGCTTAACTATTCCCAATGATGTTTTACAGACTACCATTTCATTTTCGGGATTAAATTACACCAATCCAAATCGTGTAACTTATAAATACAAAATTCAGGAGCTTAATAACCAATGGATCGACCTAGGCACACAAAATTTCTTAAACATCATCGGAATAAATCCGGGCACTTATACTTTGCTTGTCAAATCTGCCAACGAAAATGGTATTTGGAATAAGAACCCAATAAAGCTTAATCTGCTTTTTTTACCCAAATGGTATCAAACATGGTGGTTTGAGTTTTTGATTATAATTACCGCTTGTGGAATTCTGTACACCATTTATTGGTACCGTATCAACCAACTCAAAGTTCAGCAACAAATAAGAAGGGATATTGCCAACGATCTTCACGACGATTTGGGCGGCAATCTTAACTCAATAAAAATGTTCACACACATGGCAATTGAAAAGCCGCAAAATGGTAGCTATTTGAATGAAATTGAAAACTTAATAACACATACCACAACCGGTCTTAGGGACATGCTTTGGGTTTTAGAGGATTCGCGGGATGATATAAACGGACTATTAGATAGGATTAAGAAGTTTGCCACGCCTATTGCCCAGGCAAATCAAATAAACTTTGAGCACGAGGTTGAGCAGGGGCTTGGCAGCCAAAACATTTCAAAAACTGAAAAAAGAAACCTTTTGTTGATTTCGAAAGAGGTAATTAACAATTGTTTCAAATACGCCTCATGTAAAAATATAAAAATAGTTTTCAGGCAAAACGGCAATAAAATATCTTTATCGATAACAGACGACGGGATTGGTTTCAATAGTAACGGTAAGTCTGAAGGATACGGTTTAAGCAACATCCAATACAGGGCGAAACAAATTAATTACAAGTATCAGATCATTTCGTCACCCGGGAACGGAACAACTGTAATAATAGAGAAAAAATAGTTGTTCGTCCAATCACATACCCCAAACTTCTACGCCATAAGCAGGCAGGCGGGCTGCAATACTGTTAGTTACCATCCGGGGTTTTGAGCCACCGTAGATAACTTTTATATCACCACTTTTACCTTCAACGTTGATAGCCACATCTGTTGGCTTATCAGAAAGGTTTACTGCCACTATAACCCGCCTGTCGCCCTCATAACGCATAAAAGCAAATACATCGTCCTTGTCGTTTTTAAGGGTTTTATAGGTACCCTTTGAAATTACCGGGTTGGCTTTGCGGATGCTGATCATTTTGCGGTAAAAGTTCCATAGTGAGTTCGCCTGGTTTTGTTCTTCTTCAAGGGAGATGCCATCATCAGGGACATCGCTATTAAATTGGTTTCTCCAGGGGCCCTTAACTTTATACCAATAGGCCATTCCTTTGCCCTGGTCGCTTTTATACCACTCAAACGCGGCCCTGTTAGGAATATCGTTGGCATCAGTGGCGCCCAATGCGGCATTGGTGCCGGTCATACCTAATTCCTGCCCATAATAAATAGAAGGAACACCACCAAGCAGCAGGTTCAGGGCTGCTCCAATTTTCAACTTACCCGCGTCCCCTTTTATGCCATAGCTGAAGCGCTGCATATCATGATTTTCGATGAATACAACCTGTTGTTTATCAGCCGGGGTTATTAAAAAGGTTGAATCTGCCGCTGAAACAAGCTGCGTTTTACTAAATGAGCGGATTGCGAAGGCCAGCCTGAAAGCAAATACCCTGTCTACTCCACCATTTTTTAAATAGTCCTGGCCTAACGATCCCCAGTTGGCTTGCTCAGCTACAATGCTAAGTTTGGGGTTAACCTGCCTGAGCCTGCCAAGAAGAGGGCGCCAAAAAGTGGCAAACAAATTGGGAAGCTTGGTATCAAGATTGTCCATCATGTGGTCCAGACGAAAACCATCTACACCATCATCAAATTTACCATCCTGGTTAGGGTCCATCCAAAACTTGAATAAACCATAATTGTATTCCAGCACTTTCGGGCTGTACAAATTAACAGTTGTTATTTTACGATAAACACTATCGTAGCCTAGCAAACCCTTTAAATTGAATATAATGGTGGATGGTGTAGTATGCGCTTTATCATCATAAAGTATGTAGTCGCAATACGCGGAATTCAGATTGCCCACTCCGTCCTTCCACCATAAATGATCTTCGGTAACGTACTGGGTTTCCATATCAAGATAAAGTTTCATACCCCGGCGGTGCATCTCTTTTACCAGGTTTAAATAATCCTGCATGGTGCCATAACTTGGATCTATCTTTTTAAAATCGGAGGCAAAATAGCTGTGGTAAAATACAGACTCATACAAAGGGGTGAGTAGTATTGCAGTTACACCAAGTTGCTGCAGGTAGTCTAGTTTTTGACGGATGCCATTCAAATCGCCGTGCATATCGCCGTTGCTGTCGTAAAAACTGCGCTGAAAAATGTGGTAAATTATCTCTTGATCATTAGGAAGACGCCTTGTATCCTGTGACTGTGCGCAAAGGGAACTGGAATAGGCGCATAACAGCAGGCATAGAAAGGCAAATATTGAAGTCCTGAATTTCATTCTAAATATAATTGGAGTTCCAAAGTAAACCATCCCATTAAGAATAAACAATGAGAAATTTAATACTTTAATGGGGTATCTTGGCGATAAATATGGTTATTATACTTCATTAACTTTCAAAAGTTCCTGGTGTTGAATAATATCCGCCAATAAATTGCCAATATTGACATTCTTTAAGTAGTTAAGTATGCGTTATTTCGCAAGCTTCCACTTAATGCGCTATTGAAAAACTCTGAATAAAAACTGAATATGAAATTAAAATTCAGCTTTATCCCTTCTATTGTTTTATTAATATTGGCATTATATAATAACCTTTATGCCCAAACTGCACAAGTCAGTTTAAAAGTAATTGTATCCCCTAAAATACCGAAAACTGATACCTTAACCATAATGGGTAACCAGGTTCAATTTGGAAACTGGTTCGATTTCACCAAGGGCAAAATGACAAAGCAGGATGATACCACCTGGATCTTTAATAGTTCATTCCCGGTAAATACATCCCTTGAATTCCAGGTTACCCGAGGCTCATGGGATAAGACCGCGATGTATACTTATGGGCGTTACCAGGCCCCGAAAGTTCCCTTTATAATAAAAAGAGATACAATAATTACCATTCGTCCGGCAAACTGGAACGATCTTTTTAATCGCAGCATAACAGGTACGGTTAAATATTATCACAATTTCGAAGATCACGACCTGAAATATACCAGAGATGTAACTGTCTGGCTGCCACCGTCGTATTTTAAATCACCAGGTAAAAGATTTCCGGTATTGTACGCGAACGACGGGCAAAATGTGTTTACACCAAACTCCGTTTATAACGGAGAATGGAGGATGGATGAAACCGCCGATAGCTTAATGAGGGCAGGTAAAATAAATGAATTTATTATAGTTGCTATCAACAATACAAAGGACAGATGGGTTGAATATTCGGGGACACCTGAAGGAATGGCCTACATAAATTTCATTGTAAATAACCTCAAGCCGTTTATCGATTCTCATTATCATACTATGCCCGACAAAAACAATACGGCGATCATCGGATCATCTATGGGCGGGCTTATTTCATTTTACATGGTTTGGCTGCATCCGGATGTATTTTCTAAAGCCGCCTGTTTATCCAGTGGCTTTGCTTACGATGATGGTCACATTCTTGATACAGTTGCTGCATCCTCCAAAAAAATCCCCGGCACACGTATATATTTGGACTGCGGCGACCAGGACCTGGATAAATACTTTTTGACGGCTAATAACCTCATGAAAACGTTGTTGGATAAACACCCCGAGATCGATGTAACGTACAGGGTATTTAACGGCGAAGCACATAATGAGCGTGCCTGGGCAAAAAGATTAGATATTCCGCTCACTTTCCTGTTTGGAAATAATACAGAACACTGAAATGGCCATAACCTGCAATGCTGCCATTACCGATGGCAGAGGGAATTTTAAAATTGAAGAAATAGAAGTACATGATCCCAAAGATGATGAGGTATTGGTAAAAATAAAGGCTGCAGGACTTTGCCATACCGATTATGATTCATTAAGATGGGGGAAGCAAATAATAATTGGCCACGAAGGTGCAGGCATCGTTGTTAAAACCGGCAAAAATGTAGAAAGCCTGCAACCCGGCGACAATGTAATATTAAGCTGGGCCATGCATTGCGGGCATTGTTTCCAGTGTTTGGAGGGGAACCAGCATTTGTGTGAAATCGCGTCGCCCGTTGCGGCGGGAGGAAACGACTATACGCCAGGTCATGCCGATCCTGCCGGGACTACTTTTAACGGCGAACCTATCCTCCGTTCATTCAATATCGGAACCATCGCCGAATATACCCTGGTAAAATCATCAGCATTGGTAAAAAACAATTCTAATAAAATGTCATTCCCGGCAGCAAGTATTATCAGCTGTGGTGTAATGACGGGTTATGGGTCGGTAATTAATGCCGCCAAAGTTAAACCTGGTTCCTCGGTAGTTGTGCTCGGCACCGGCGGCGTAGGGTTAAATGTAATTCAGGGGGCAAAAATAGCCGGTGCAGGGCAAATTATAGCTATTGATGTAAACGTTACCCGCCTTGCAATGGCTACCCAATTTGGCGCAACCCATACCATCCAGGCCGATAAAAGTGACACTGGCTTGCTAAATGCAGCCGTTAAAGTAAAAGGACTAACCGAAGGCCGCGGCGCCGATTATGCTTTTGAATGCACCGCCATACCCGAATTGGGTGCAGCTCCGCTGGCAATGGTGCGCAATGCAGGTACAGCGGTACAGGTGAGCGGCATTGAACAGGACATCACAATTGATATGCGTTTGTTTGAATGGGATAAGATTTACATTAACCCGCTCTACGGTAAATGTCGCCCGCAAATTGATTTCCCCGAAATTATTTCACATTATGAAAAGGGTGAGCTATTGCTCGAAGAAATGATCACCCGTACTTATACCTTAAATGATCTTGATAAAGCTTTTTTTGATATGCTTAACGGCAAAAACGCAAAAGGAGTAATACTATTTGACTAAACTACCTATGCCCCGATTTAAAACATTAGAAGTATCCAACCCAGAGTTCGAAAACAGCAACTTACGCTTTATTACAGTAAAAACGCCCAACCTCAAAGGCAGGGGCGACATTTGTGTTTATGTACCACCATTTATCCATCCTAATGAAACCTTGCCTATAGTTATTCTTTTGCATGGCGTTTATGGCAGCGCCTGGAGCTGGCCAATGAGTTCAGGAGTTCACATAAAGGCCAATGAAATGATCCATAAAGGAGAATTACCACCCATGATCATTGCCATGCCTTCTGACGGCATGTGGGGTGATGGCTCCGGATATTTACCTATTGGCGACCATGATTTTGAAAAATGGATAGTGGAGGACGTTCCGGACGCGCTAATCGAAACTATAAAATTTGCAAAAAAAGATTCCCCAATGTTTATTTCAGGCTTATCGATGGGAGGCTTTGGGGCTTTACGCATTGGCGCAAAATACGCCTCAAAATTCCGGGCGATATCTGGTCATTCGTCGATTACCAGTTTACCGCAAATAAAATTCTTTGTCGAAGAGTCATTAAAACAATATGCGCAGGACAATATTATTGATGAAGATTTATTGGAAACATTCTTGCACTACCGTCATGAGTTACCACCAATCCACTTCGACTGCGGCACTGCCGATCTTTTAATAAATTATAATAGAAGCCTTCATAAAAAAATGGAAAATGCAGGCATTCCGCATGCGTACCAGGAAAATCCGGGCGGGCACGAGTGGTCGTATTGGTCAAAGCATGTTATTGAGTCATTAAAATTCTTCGCAGCTAACCTTTAATAACTGATGGTATTAAAAAAAATGCTGCTGAAATTGAGGCTTAAAAGTCATCAAACACTGCAGCAAACTTCTATAAAATAAGATAACAAATTGTCAGGAAACGAGAAATATCATTTTTATGTCAGCTTTTTCTTTATTAAAACTATAAGCAAATATTGTGCGTTAGTTAATTGTATAAATGCATCCTGCATTTATAATTGTGATAAGGTTTAGGTTGAAAGCCCCCAAACTGCGAGAGTAAGGGGGCTTTTATTTTTTAGAGGTCAGAGATCAGTGACTGGAGATTAGTGATTAGTTGTCTAACTGAAATCTGGTTGAAAGGTACTGATTGTGGAATTTATTAGAAGAGCCGTACTTTGCTATTTTAATTCTCGTGACCAACCTCTAACCACTAATCTCCAATCACTAATCCCTATCTTAGCCATCTCATGACCAATCTCAAATCAGAGTTATACAACCAATGCGTTGATTACGTCCAAAAACGTATGAATGCTGCTGAATTAGCTATAGAAGAAGCACAAAAGGCATCGAATGACGACACCAAAAGCAGCGCAGGTGATAAATATGAAACCGGCAGGGAGATGATGCAACAGGAAACTAACCGAAATATGGGGCAATTAAATGAAGCAAATAAATTAAAAATAGCTTTAAACAAAATAAACCCGCTTGTTGTTAGTGAGAAAGTTTTGGCAGGGAGCGTTGTGATTACCACTACTGGCAATTTTTATGTCGCTGTAAGCGCTGGAAGATTAACGGTGAATGGCGAAATTTATTTTGCTATTTCTCCCGCTTCGCCCATTGGTTCGATGATAATGGGCAAAAAAAAGGGCTTTGAATTTAAGTTAAACGACAAAAAATACCAGATAATGGATACTTTTTAACTTTTTTTTTAAATAACTATTAAATATTTGCAATTTGTAACGCTAATCATAAAATATCTATTACTATATTTGGTGACAATAAAAGGTAGCAAGCAAAGTAGACTTGCGCTTTATAAATTAAATTTGATGAATATATTTGTAGGAAGCCTTCCTTTTCAATTAGAGGAAGCCGATTTAAGAGAGCTTTTCGAAGCTTACGGTGAAGTAAGCACCGTGAAATTAATCAGTGACCGGGAAACAGGCAGAAGCAAAGGCTTTGGCTTTGTTGAAATGCCGGATGACGAGAACGCTCAAAAAGCGATCACCGGTTTAAATGGCGCTGACGTAAGAGGCAGATCAATTGCAGTAAGCCAGGCAGAAGAGAAAAAACCAAGTGACCGCAGGGGCGGTGGTGGTTATGGCGGCAACCGCGGTGGCGGTGGTGGCTATGGCGGCAATCGCGGCGGCGGTGGCGGCTACAATAAAGATAGTAACCGTGGCGGCGGTGGTGGCGGTCGCTGGTAAAATATAGTATCCAATAAAACGTCTCCCGAATGGTGAGACGTTTTATTCTACCTATTTTTATCTACCTATTTAAATAGCGAGTTTCACAATTTTTAGTGCCTTTTGTCTTCTGGAGCCTTAGCAGGGTTGCGCTGTTTTTTTATTTTCTAAACGGCAGGTTCAGCTTATTTGATGCTCCGGTTGCTTCAGTTCACTTATTTTACCGACTTTTTGATTAGGTGACTTTTAGTCAAGGCCTTTGGGTTTGACCAAAGATTTTATTTGGCTGCTTTTGACCCGTTGAAATCATTGGGGTGAATTTGCTTTGTCCCTGACATCCAGGCACAAAGCATTGATGACAGAAAAACCTCTTTTAAAATCAAAAGGCTTTCTTTGGTATCCGCAAGCAAAAGCAAAAGTTTATGCCGTCCGCCTAAATGGCGGGGGAAATTAAATCAATGCAGTTTTCCCGGTATTAATCTCTGACTTCCGACCCATTCCGGATCTCATCGGTTGCTTGTTTGGCAACTTTGTCTCCGGATTTAAGGTCGCCGTACACTTCCATCAAATCGCCGGACTGAAAACCTTTTTTCACTTCTACCCATACCGCCTTGTGGTCAACCACTTTTACAACAAATACTTTTTCGGTTGAGGTCACTACGGCTGTTTTAGGCACAATGTAAGCACTGTCTCGGGAAGGCAACGGTACATTTACTTCGGCATACATATGGGGCAGCAGCTTTTTATCTTTATTAAAGATATCCATTTCAACGCGCTCTGAACGCAGCTTTTCATCAAGCGCCCCTGCAAGCCGCTTAACTTGCGCAGTAAATTTTTGGTTTGGCAGAGCCGCTACTGTAAAGCTAACCTGGCTTTTATCTGTTAAACCACCTGTGTAATTTTCAGGTACCGAAACTACTAGACGCAACCTTTTTTGATCCTGTACCACCAACAAAGGGTCTGTACTTTTACCACCCGGACCGACATAAGCGCCCTGGTTAACATTGCGGGATGTGATGACGCCATCAAATGGCGCCCTTATTTCCAGGTAATTCAAATTTGCCGCCACCTCTTTATAGGACGATTTAGCCGCCTCTACATTGGCATAGTCAGAATTCTTTTTTGCTTCAGCCTGTTCAAGATCATTTTGCGAAATGGTACCAGGGGTCTTACTGGTGCTTACAAGCCTGTCGTACATTGCTTTACTTGCAAAATAAACAGCCTCTTGCTGCTTTATTTTTGATTGCGCCTGGGCAAGCTGCGAGTTGATCTCGGGCGCCTCAAGTGTAACCAGTAATTGTCCCTGGTGCACTTCCGAGCCTATATCGACCAATAACGTCTTTACGTAACTGCTTACT
>Ga0206898_10112_pt1 | contig 25066 bp, 17 predicted proteins | sample Alteio_BWOrgHeat_50_FD_153237 | JGI IMG/M metagenome (GOLD analysis project Ga0206898, IMG submission 153237) | Enriched cells from forest soil in Barre Woods Harvard Forest LTER site, Petersham, Massachusetts, United States -... | ecosystem: Environmental > Terrestrial > Soil > Temperate forest >...
GACCGGCATTCAGTTTAACGGAACGGATTCGGTTACCACGACCATCGACAAATCAGGTAAGGAATCTAAAATTGAAGCCCGTTTCATTATCGACTCGAGTGGCTATGGCCGCGTGATCCCTCGTTTGTTCAACCTCGACAGGCCATCCGGTCTTCCGATGCGCAAAACACTCTTTTCTCATATTGAGGACCCGCATCGAAACACTTACGATGAACCTAACCGTATCATTGTTATCGTTCACGAACCGGAAACCTGGATCTGGGTTATCCCTTTTTCCAATGGTTATACTTCGGTTGGTTTTGTGGGCTCGCCGACGTTCTTCGACAAAGTAAAAGGCATGGGACCGGAGGAAGCATTGCGTTTCCTGATTAACTCAGAACCGCATATCGCCGCACGTTTTGGTAAAAACTCCTTTCGTTTTGCTCCGCGCACCATTGAGGGCTGGTCGGTCACTACAGATAAATTCTTTGGAGACGGATTTGTGTTAACGGGTAATGTCACCGAGTTCCTTGACCCCGTGTTTTCTTCCGGTGTTACGCTGGCGGTTTCTTCCAGTCAGCTGGCGGCAAACCTGTTGGTGAGACAACTTGCAGGAGAATCCATAAACTGGCAAACGGAGTATCAGGAAACGATGATGAAAGGCGTAGATACCTTCCGTACCTATGTGAATGGCTGGTACGATCAAAGTTTACAGGAGGTCTTCTTTGCCAAAAATGTGAATCCGGTTTTCAAAAATCAAATCTGCTCTGTTCTCGCCGGTTATGTATGGGATGAGGAGAATCCCTTTGTTAAGAAGCATGCACGTGCACTCAAATCATTGGTAGAAGTGCTGCGTCTGGAAAAAACAGAATAAAGAAATAGCTTGTTCCTGGGGGTCATTCGAAGGGACATTACAAAACAATGCTGCATTAAAAAGCCCCACAGTAAATTACTGTGGGGCCTTTTCTTATCTTCTAATGTGATTCCTATTTGTATTTCTTCTTCCAGGAAGCCCAACCGTCCTTATCAATATCTTTTATGATAAACTTCATGGAACCGCCCCAGAAATTCCGCATACCAATTCCCTGACATTTCCCTTCCACGTGTTCTGAAAAAAGCACTTTCTTGGTTTTGATATCGAAAAACACGATCCAATAGGAAGCTGCTTTTTCAGGCTTATTGAAATTCTCAACAACCCATACCATTCCTATGCCTTCTTTCTTATCTCCGGCGCCAAGACCGGCAACCACTTTTTCCGCATCTTCTTTGGATAACTTCTGAGCGTTCATTGCCATCAGCGCATCTTTGTCTGTGTTGGCATTGTCTTCTTTCACAGGTCCCATGTCGTAATAGATGCTCGCTTTGTCCATTGCCTTTTTAAAGTCGAATCCTTTGGCTTGCTCATTCACCATAAGCATATTCCATTCGGGCATCCATTTGCTCTTCATTTCGCTCCCCCCCTGCGCCCCACCAATACCAGCACCTTCATCAAACTGACCGATAAACTTCGCTTTGGAAAAATCGATGCCATAGCACACGATTTCATCTTTCTTAAATACATCCGAAGCAGTAAACTGCGCATAACTGGTGACAGTAGTCAAAGCTAAAGTCACAACAGATAGAATCATTTTTTTCATAGTGAGTAGATTGTTAGTTTATTAAGACCGGGCTATTAATTTCTTCGACAAGGCATTTAATCTTCCGGGCAAAATTATACTTATATTTTTATCTGGAAAAGTTTTGGTGGGGTAATTCCTTAGCCCATTTTTTCTCTTGTAAAACAGGGCCCGGCATACATTTTCAAGAACACCTGTAAAAGCGCCTCCGGCTCTCCGTTCAATTCCTTCGTTTGCTTCTTAGCATACTCGAGGAAACGGTCTTTTTCAGCATTGGTGTATTTGTCTGCCCGGCGCATCAAGCCATCCAGGAGATCTGCAGCAATATAATTGACCGGCCAGAGTTTAAAATCGTGGTGAATAGCCTGATCAATGGCCAGGCAGAGCTGCCTGATCTTTTCATTCTCGTTCCCGCCCTGATTGATTTCATTTAATAAGTCAGCAGTTACCGGTTTACCCACCTGCATGTGAATACGGCCTTTAGGCTGCAAGACCCCTGTCAGAATGCTGTTCAAATCTTCTCCGGGAGCCTTTTTGTAAAACGAATGCAGGGAAGAAAGGTAAAGTTCCTGTGTTTTCAATGCATCACAGGGTTCGTATTCATAAGATATGGTTAGGGGCACAATATTCAGTTGTTCCATATTCTTGCCAAAGTCGTCTCCTCCACTGATATTGAGCATTTTTAACAGCCCTGTTTGCGTCAGATCAATCCCATCTTTTGTTCTTCCGTTTCGTTGTGCGATCCAAACGGATATTTGTTTGTCCACAATGGTATGGCGTATATAAGCACTCAGTTTTTTTGAACGGTCATACAATTCCCGCGCTGTTCCTTCGCGCAAAACAGTAAACATGCGGTTGATTCTCCCGAAATCGGTGATAAAGCCGGGTTCCATCAGGTTATCCCCGAAGGTGATTTCGGATGTAGGAAAACCATGTTCAACCAGTAGAATTTGAAGAATGGCAGAATCCAGCAGGATATCCCGGTGATTGGCAACGAACAGGTATTTCTTGTTTTTGTCCAATCGGTCGAACCCGCTGCAACTTAATCCGTCTGAAGAACGGCCAACAATCGTACGTATCGCCCCGTGCATAAATTCGAGCTGAAAATCCATGGTGCCGTTCACACGGTCAGCTTTTGCCTGCGCTTCTTCCAGGCTCATCTCGGGCCAAAGGTTGTGAATCAGTTTCAAAAACAAAGGATCTTTGCTCATCCGTTGCAATACTTCATGCGCTTCGGGATCATAATAGGGACGAATATCCTCGAAGTCAAAATCTGCAGCAAACGCACTTTTCCTGATATCCTGGGCTACCATAGCAGCGAATTGGTTTGGGAATGCCTGCAATTTACGAAATAATAATATATTACCATGGAAAACTATCGCTCAGACATGCTGATTATCAATCATCTGACTCGGCGACAGGAATAAAGGAGATGAATTTCCTACGGGAAGGAGAATGGAACAGAGAACCTGGCTATTTCCGCTTGTCAATAAACAAAACAGGCTTCCTGCTCAACTCTGGCATCTGCTCATTACGGATATGTTCCGGTGATTCAAAACGCAATGCTGGTGCCACCCGAAGCTTGGCCCGAAAATGATCGGCAATTTGCTTTTCCATATCTGGTCCACTTTGATAAGATCCTATCCGCACCAGAAGCTCATCCGTTCCAATGGTATTGGTAGTCAACTCCACCAGGTAATTGACAACCTCAGGAATCATATTCAATACTTCGAAGAGCGCTGGAGGATACAAGGATGTCCCTTTGTACTTGATCATTTGACCTTTACGTCCCTGGATTGGACCCAGACGCATTCCTTCTCTTCCACAGGAGCAAGGGGCTGTATGCATGGTGGTCATATCTCCAGTCCGGAACCGAAGCAGTGGCATGCCTTCCACACCCAATGTCGTAATGACTAATTCTCCCAACTGATTCGGGCCCGCAGCAAGACCGTCCTCGCCAATCAATTCGGCTATCAGCAAGTCGGGTTGATAATGCCCTCCCTTTCCGGCAGCACATTCCGTAAACGCCGCAGCCATTTCTGTGCTCGCGTAGGTGGAATATAACTCAAGCGGCCATTGTTCAGTAATCCTCTGTCCAAGTGTATTCAAGGTGAAATCCGTATTACGTATGGGCTCTCCTATACATACAGCCCGCTTGACGGAAGAGCTTTTCGGATCGATTCCTTTTCTCTCAGCATATTCCAGGAGTTTCAACAAGAACGAAGGAACTGCTATGAGGGTGGTGGGCTGGATTCGCTGGATCGTGTCCCACTGCAACTCGGGAATACCATTTCCAACCCGCACAACTCCTGCACCCAGTTTTCGGGCACCCATGAAATAAGCCAGCCCCGCCATGAAACGCCTGTCAAGCGTAGTCATCAGCTGGTAGATTTCTTTTTCAGAGCCTCCTGCACAACGCAGCGATTCACATTCATTGGAGGCTAATCGCTCGAGGTCTCTTTCAGTCATCACCACCGTTACCGGGTCGCCCAGGGTGCCAGAGGTGGTCACATAATCAATTATTTTTTCCGGCGGGACGCAAAAGAATGCTGTATTCTCTCTTTGCAAATCATCCTTCGTCGTAAAGGGAAGCTTTCGCAAGTCCTCCAAGGTTTGAATAGATTCCGGAGCGATTCCCAAAGAGGCAAACCGCTTTTTGTAAAATGCACTTTTAGAAGCCACATACCCGATGGTCTCCCGCAGTTTCTGTTCCTGAATAGCTGTAATGCGTACTGACGGCATGCTAAATGCGTTTGAATGAATGAGAGTCTAGCGTAAACAGGCCGCAAGGTGCTCCCGGATTTTTGCCGCTTCCTTACCTGTAGCCACTTCTTTGGTCAATGCTAATTGATAATAATGTGCGGCTTTATTCTTGTCACCTTGCTTGCCATAATAATCGCCCAAAATCCAGTACGTAAAATAACTCTGTGGATTGGAAGCGATGAAGGCTTCTTCGAATCCCTGCCTCAGTTTAAACTTCGAAGCTGAACGGGTGCATTCCTGAATATGGTGCTTCAGCATCTTGAAATTATTGAAGTTAATCCAGGCCTGTGTTTTCAAAAACGGATCAGCCGGTATGGTCAGCGCGTCCTCTTTTATTTCTTTTTGTTCTGTAAGACCTGGGGCTTCTTTAAAGATGCGATTCAGATCATAGCAGTCGTATTCTCCCAGCTGAAAAGGGTTGGAAGAAACCCACATGAGCCGTTCTGCAGGCTTGAATATGACGGAATGGTGTGCGATGAGTTGATTAAGTGCTTTCTCATTACCCAATCCGATGTCTGCATTATTCATTCCTTTCTGGTCGCGCAGCATACGTGCCGCATCCAAATAGCTAACCGTGGGTTGTTCATTCAGCAGCTGCTGCATGCGAAATTTGCGGTAGAGGGATGAGCTCTCTACCTGATTCTTCATATTGTCGTAATCCATCTTGAACACTTCACTCTGGTAGTGATTGGGACAGATGATTTCATTGGTTTGCTGATCTACTTTATACAGGTTGGTGCGGGTAGGAGTCTTTTCAATAATCGCTGCACAATTCTCGGAAGCAGAACCTACAAAAATAGATTCCGATACAAATGTCTTGCGCTTGGCGGCAATGGCGTATGCTTCATCAATTGTTTTGGCGTATTGCAAAATCTCCCTTCCTACCAGGGAAATAGGCGTTGCGGCACCTGTCGGGATATCCGATTTGGCCGCATTCAGCGTAACGGTAATTCCCTGCTCATTCATACCGGAAACACAACCAATAAAACCTGCCCAGGAAACAAATGCAAACTTGTATCCTTTTTTCGGGTTAAAGAAACATACGAGTTTGTTTTTGGCAAACTCATCCCCCGAATAAAAATCAAAATTCCTTCCAATCAATAGCGAATGATCGGCAGACTTGTTGTTCCAGCACGAAAATGCCGTACACCCTACTGTCATGTTTTTATCCTGCAATGCATGCCCGATATCGTGGGCTGCATGGTAATTCAACATGCGTTGATACTTCGGCCCTATATCATCAAACAAATCAGAAGCCGAAAGCGACACCCCGTATATCTCCCGTTGGTATTCAGCTGTCACGTATTCATCCAGATTCCGGTTAAAATAAGCCACGAAATATTTCAGAAAATTCAGGTACGACCGGGAAGGTACAAGTTCTTGAATCTGATTGATAAAAGCCACTTCTTGTTGCTCGGCAAGTTCTTTCGTAAGCTTTCCGTAGATCACCCCGCGTTCAAAGTCATCTCCTTCCACATAGAGTTCCCATGTCCCTGCCTGATTTTTCTTCAACCAGTTACGACCCAGTGTATAAAAATCCTTATTCACCTGTTTGCGTTGCAACTGTTCACTGCTGCGGTCGGCAATCTTAGGCGGAAACTTAATGACAGCCCAGGCGAAATACCCCAGAAAGAGGATCAACAGTCCCAAAAAGATCAGAAGAAGGCGTTTGATTTTCTTAAACATGAACTGTAAAGTTAGGAATAAACAAAAAGGAAAATGATTTTCGAATTTCCGGATTTCGGAATTTAAAAGAACATACCTCGGTTCAAATTCAGAAATTCCTAAATTCAGAAATTCTAAATCTTTTTTGCCGTAAACCTTTTCTTGTCTTTCTTACAAATAAACCGGGCAATAGCCCTGCCGGTGCTGATGGCTATGGGAAGGCCGCCTCCGGGTTGGTTCCAGTGACTGGAGTTATAAAAATTCTTGAGTCCGGGAAGTTCAAATTGCACCGGAGAGGCTGCAAGGAGGTTTTTACCAGGAAGCCAGCCCTGGGTGCTACCTTTCCAGTTGTAAGTATAACGCTGAAAGGTCGCAGGAGTGGCCACATCGCTCATTTCGATCCTGTCTTTGATCCCACCCAGACGCGCATCCAACAACTCAATAATCTTGTCCTGAAACTCCGCTTTGGCCTGCCTGTATTTGGGCCGCTCATTTTTGCGGAGGTTGATCCAGAACTCCCGCTTGGTGGTATAAAAACTAACCGTAACAACAGTCTTGCCCTTAGGAGCCAAAGTGGGATCGTAATTGTATACATGCACCTCCAGGCGCTTATAACGGGTGCCATCGGGTGAAATCAATTCCTCTTCCAATGGAAAACGGGAGAAGTGCGGCACATCCTTATAATCTCCATTCAAACCAAAGGAGAACTGCATGACGGAATAGAACACCTCCAGCTTTTTCAGATTTTTCAGGTCGAGTATATCCTGACTCACATATTTGCCTTCTAAGGCTTCAAAAACGGTGGTGTACCAATCGGCAGCAGAGATGGTGATATCTGAATAATGAATGACGTCATTTCTAACAAGCAATCCGACAGCGGTATCATTTTCAACCAGAATCTTCTTTACCGGTGTCTTGTAATGTATTTTACCCCCCAGGGCGAGGTACTGTTCTTCTATCCGCTTCGCAAAACTCAAGGACCCTCCAATGGGGTAACCGGCACTTTTCTTGTCAAAACTGGAAAGCGGCATCGTGAGCACCATCATATTCACCTCTTCTCCATCGTATAGTAGCTGAAAACTTTCTTTTAAAAAAGGGTTCTTTAGTTTCTCGGCAAAAGTAAAATTGGTCTGTTTTTTTAACTTAAGAAACCAATACAGGAACTCGAGGTAGCGGGACATTTTGATCCCTTGTATCAGTGAAGGAATGAGGGGAAGGTCGTCCATCACTGGAGGCAAATCAAACTTTTGCATGACCCGCATCGGGCGAATGAAGCTTTTAATGACTGCCGTGTCTTCAGGCGCCAGGTCGATCAGGTATTCCTGGAGCCTTTGCAGGTCCGTATACAAATGAAACACCTTGCTTCCATACTTGTTCCTGGTCTTTTCCACCTCCAGCTCCAACCGCTGTTCATGATTCTTGAATGGAATAGACTCCATCGGAAGCAACTCCGACCACATTTTATAAAACGAACTGCCTTTGTCAGAACCCAGTATCCAGTGCACACATCCGTCAATTGTAAACGCTCCCTTCTTCCAACTGGTACATAATCCACCCGGAATTGAGTGCTTCTCAAATATTTCCGTCTGGTATCCGTTCATCTGCAGGTAGCAACCCGCAGTCAAACCCGATACTCCTGCTCCGATGATGTTAATCTTCAAGTGTAGTTGGGGATTATTCTCACACAAATGTAAGATAGTTTTCCACCCCTGAGGAGTTAAGGCCGAACGGAATCTGATTTTAAATTTAGTACCTACTTTAAGGTATTTCCTTTGCCAATGAAGGGATACAGAAGCGATTTTCTTATTTAGATTTTTTCTAAATACCATTTTAAAGGTATTGCTTCAAGCAAATAGCCGGCGTTCCTTTGCCGCGTATAATAACTGATACAGATCATTCCGTTTTGTGCAAATAGTCAGAACCTTTACCGTTCAATCTTCCTCAATGAAAAACCTTTCCTTGTTGCTTCTTTGTTTCTTAGGCACCGTGTTGTGTAAAAGCCAGAAATTAGATTCTGTTCAAACATTAAAAGTAATTGACATTACCTCTTACAAAGCAATCAATGGCATTGGACGGATGAAAGATGAAGATGCGCAGATTATATATGCCGGGAAAAAGAATGAAGTATTGGTTATCGACAGTCTGGATGCCAACAAAGCAATCAACAATACACGCCAGCTTATCGGACGCATTCCCGGATTAAACATTATCGAAACCGAAAGCGGGGGTTTTACGGCAAACGGGATTGGTTTCCGGGGGCTGAACCCTTACCAGAGCATTGAGACGAATACCCGTCAGAATGGATACAATATCTCCGCCGACATTTTCGGATACAACGAAGCCTATTACCTGCCTCCCATGGAAGCGGTGAAAAGCATCACGTTCTTACGCGGCTCTTCAGCCCTTGCATTCGGGCCACAGATAGGAGGCATGATCAATTATGAATTGAAAGACGGAGCGGCCAAACCATTTGAAGTCACCGAATCTCAGACCATCGGCAGCTATGGCATGTTCAACAGCTTTACTTCTGCAGGAGGCACGTACAAAAAAATCAGGTATTACGGTTTCCTTCAATACCGGTATTTTGAGGGATGGAGACAAAACTCTCAGCAAAGCCAGCTATCCGGATTTGCCGGAGTGAAATATACCCCCACTTCCAAGTGGACGATTGGAATTGAATATACCTGTCTGCGCAATACTATCCGCATGCCAGGAGGACTAACAGATTCGTTGTTTAAAGCTGACCCAAAACAATCGCTTCGTTCCCGGAACTGGCTGCAAAGTCCCTGGAATATCCTGGAGGCAGCTATTTCATACCAACTCAATGAGAATTCATCCATCAGCATTAAATCGGCCTACCTGCAAAGTGAGCGGGACCTGATATGGAAGAACGAAGACGGGGGCCCGGGGATGAAGGATTCCATTACACCAGCGCTCACCTATATGCCCCGTGAAGTAGAACACGAATATTTCCGCAACATCACCAACGAGCTTCGGTTCCTGATACATTATACGCTTTTCGGACAGAAGCAAAGTCTGGCCGTTGGTACACGGTATGTCTATTCTTACCTCAAGCGCCAGCACGGAGCAGACGGAACCACCGGAAGCGATTTGGATTATTCCACCACTTCTCCCTGGGGAGGTGACATGAGTTTTTACAACAACAACCTGGCAGCCTTTGCTGAGAATACCTTCCGGTTCGGGCAACGCTTCAGCATCACACCGGGATTACGCTATGAATATTTAAGCACCGTGGCTAACGGCTTCGATGAGAACCTGGCGGGAGACAGTCCCAATCCATACGTATATTCCGACGGAAAGAAACATCTACGTAGTTTCCTGGTTGGGGGAACAGGTCTTCAATATAAGGTAACTGATGCAACCAACCTCTATGGTAACTACAGCCAGAGTTATCGCCCGGTGTCTTATGAGGAATATACTCCTTTCGGCAGCATTGCCAAAGTAGACCCCAACCTGAAAGATGCCAGTGCCGACAACGTGGACCTGGGTTACCGGGGACAGATCCGGAACGTAGTGAATTTCGATCTAGGACTCTTTTACATCAACTATAAAAACCGCATCGGCACCGTTTATAAAACCGATACCGTCACTTATGCCTTCCGGACCAACACAGGCAACTCCGAACACAAAGGCGCTGAAGCGTATATTGAATTGATCATTTTAGATGGCTTGTTTCCGGTTTCCCGCTTCGGCAAACTGAGCATATATAACTCTTTTGCTTATATCAACGCACATTATGTATCAGGAACCTATACCGGCAATCAGGTGGAATATGCTCCGAAAGAAATTGAGCGGGTAGGAATCAACTATAAATACAAGGGGTTTTCCATCAATGCCCAGTATTCTTATACTTCCTCTGCGTTCGGGGATGCCAGTAACATGATTTATGATCCAAATGCTTTAGCAGGGATAATCCCCGCCTATCAGGTGATAGACGTATCGTCTTCCCTAAAAGTAAAAACACATTATCAGATCAAGCTGGGAGTAAACAATCTGGCGGACGAAAAATATTTCACCCTTCGCACAACGGAATATCCTGGACCGGGAATTATTCCTTCAACCGGAAGGATGTTCTATGCAGGCATCACAGCCACCTTCTAAACCCTATTGTACAATATGGCTCCTCACCAGGTTCCATACCCGATTCGAGTCAAGCAATTCCTTACGTACGATTCCCATATTTTTGGAAATAAAGAAATTGGTTCGGTTATTTTTCTGCAAAGAATTTCGCTTATCATACACTTGAATCACCTTTTTATAATAGACTGACCCCACCTTTAAACTGTCGAAACCGGAAATAAACTCCATGCTGCCATTTGGTTCGGAGTTGGGGTACAAGGTATAGCCCGGAGTAAACACACTCGCCATCAGGATGTTTTTCCCATAGAAGTTCCCTCCTATTGATTTATCCATCCAAAGCACACTGGTAGTGGCTCCCGGTTGTTGACTCATGTCTACATTGAGGTTATCCGTCTCCGCTTCCCGCGTCCCCATCCATCTTTCCGTGTAATAACCAAATATTCCTGTATATCCCAGGTTTTGCTGCTGGGTAACCGATTTATTGGCCGACAAAGCATAGGTTACATACACACTGTCTGTTGCATGAGTAGCACTGTCCTGGTATACCCAATAGGTACCCGGGAGGAAAAAACCGTAGTCAAGCATCACCTGAGGCACCGGACTGGTATAACTCTGACTAGAGGTGGTTCCGCTCTTGTTGCAGGAAAAAAATACGGCAGATAACACAACTATGATAAAACCTGTCTTTTTCATGATACTTTGTTTTGTTTGACGCATCGTGTTGTTAGTACAAAGTTAAAAAAAGGCATTGATCATCCTATATTCACGCTTATCCCATTGCTAAGCAGTACCGTAAAGGACTCCTCCGGGTCAATCCTGTCACTTTTCTGTAGAATTACAACATCATGTTCTGCAATCATGACCTTTTTCTTTAAGAAGACAACCATTTCTTAGAGGAACACGTTCTTTTCCTTTGAGAAGAGAACCATTTCCTAGAGGAACACGTTCTTTTCCTTTGAGAAGAGAACCATTTCCTAGAGGAACACGTCCTTTTCCTTTGAGAAGAGAACCATTTCTTAGAGGAACACGTTCTTTTCCTTTGAGAAGAGAACCATTTCTTAGAGGAACACGTCCTTTTCCTTTGAGAAGATGATCATTTCTTAAAGGAACGCGACAATTTCCTCCAAGAAGACAACCTGTTCTTAGAGGAACACGACGTATTCCTCTAAGAAGATGACAGTTTCTTAAAGAAAACTGTCACGATTGACGTTTTTCAATTCAGCTTCTACAGTTGATTCAATCGTTTATTACCGCGGGATTAAGGCTTAATTAGGTCAGGACTCAGGAGGGTACAAGAGCGAAAATATTTATTAGATTTGCCACGCATACGAAAAACCAAACTTATGAAATACAAACTTCTACTTGCACTGGCCGTGCTTTGTATTGGCGCCATCATTCTTGACTCGAGTCAGAAAGCATACAGCAATGCCGCCGGTGCACCCGCAGGCTGCTCCGGCTCACCTGCAGATGGTAATACCTGTGCAGCCAGCGGCTGTCATACAGGGAGCAATGTGTCCAAAATAAACGGATGGATCACTTCCAACATCCCTGCAGGAGGATATACTCCTGGGACAACCTACCTCATTACTGCTAAAGCAATATATATCGGGAGGGGTAAGTTTGGTTTTGAAGTTTCTCCACAGGACCTTTCCGGAAACATTATCGGCACACTCCAATCCATCAATGCCGCTGCCAAATTACGCGGTCCGGGATATATCTCTCACACAACCAGTGGCAATACCGGAACCGATAGTCTGATCTGGACCTTTAACTGGAAAGCCCCGGCTGCGGGCACAGGAGGATTTACCTTCTACGGGGCATTCAATTGTGCGAATAACGATGGGAACACCGGTGGCGACCTGATTTATACATCAACACTTAAAGTAACCGAAGCACCCAGTCCCGGTGTGGATGCCGGCATACTCCACATCACTTCTCCTTCACTTTACAGTTGTTCGGGAACCGTTATTCCAACGGTTCAGATTCATAATTTTGGTATCACTCCCCTCACTTCAGCCACCATTAACTACCAGGCAGATGCAAACACCCCTTCGTCTTTTTCCTGGACAGGAAATCTGGCAACCGACAGTTCTGCACTGGTAACACTACCAGCTGTAACCGTCAGTTCAGGCACACATACCTTTACCGCCTTTACCTCCACTCCAAATGCGGTAGCCGACACGATACCGGCTGACGACAGCAAGACCGTTTCTTTTGACGTAAAACTGACACCACAGCAAACACCATTTGCTGAAGGCTTCGACACTACCCTCTTCCCAAAAAGCGGATGGGAGATCAACAATCCGAATAATGACACAACCTGGAGACGGACAACCAAGGCTTTTCATTCCGGAGTAGCCAGTGTCTTCATCAACAATTTCAATTACCCTAAACTAGGAGCCATCGACGAAATCATTACCCCTTCTTTCAACCTCTCGGTGATGCCAACTCCTGTGCTTACATTTCAGGTTGCCTATCAGTTGTATACCAACCCTAGTTCTTCTTCACCTGCTTCAGATACGCTTGTAGTGTATATTTCAACCGACTGCGGCACAACCTGGAACCAGCTATACAAGAAGTATGGCGTTCCATTAACCACCGCTACTCCCACCTACAGTACCAAGTCGTTTGTTCCTACCGCTTCTCAGTGGCGTTTTGAATCAATCAACCTTTCCGGGTATACTTCCGCTGCACAGGCGCTCTTTAAATTCGTGAACATCACAGACTATGAAAACAACCTGTATCTGGATGACATTCACATTGACAATAGCCTGGGAATAGCCGGGACGGAAGTGCCCTCCTCCTCTCTACTACTCTACCCCAACCCTGCATCTGATCGCCTGTTAGCGGATTACGAATTGGCGGCCCCAGTTCCGGTTTCCATAAAACTATATGACATGCTAGGGAAAGAAATGTCCATGGGATATTCAGACGCACTTAAACCTTCCGGGAAATATACTACCGAGTTTGACCTGAAAAATCTTCCTGCCGGAATATATGTGTTCCATTTTCAGGCTGGACAACTTTCTGAAACGCGTAGGTTTACAATTAGCCGGTGATTTGTCTATACTAAAAACGAAGGCCTGCTTGTAACAAGCAGGCCTTCGTTTTTTCATGCATCCCGCGGGAGCAATTCGAAGTGACTAACTAAACAATTTAGGAAAAAAGAGTTCCAGCTTCTGAACAAGCTCATTGGTTTTCGCCTTCGAAACACTCAATTCCCTTCCATCTTTCATAATAACCATTTTGGAGATCCCTTTGCTGAATTTCACCACATTCTTCACGTTGATAACGTGAGAGTTGTGAATACGCAGGAAATTTTCCAGGTGAATGGTTTCTTCAATGCGTTTCAGGTTTTTGGAAGAAGTAATTTTACTTTTCTTCCCGTCATCGAGGTATATATGGGTATAGTTCCCGTCTGCTTCGAAATACAAGACATCATCCGCTTTTACAAAAAACACTTCCCCTCCTACCGGCAAAGAAAATTTATGGGTTTCGTTTTTCTGCTCCATACTCGAGAGCAATCTGGTAACAATTTCAGAAAGGTTATTGTTATTATTGCCACTTTTATTGATTTTCTCCTTCGCTTTTTCCACCGCCTGCTTCAATTCCGACACGTCCACCGGTTTCAACAAATAATCCAGTGCATTGTGCTTGATGGCATTGATTGCATATTGGTCGTAAGCCGTAGTAAAGATGCATTCGAAATTTTCAGTTTTGACTTGTTCCAGTAAATTGAACCCACTGATATTAGGCATTTCAATGTCAAGAAAAACAATTTGAGGTTTTTTCTCACGGATCATATCAATTCCCAACTGAGGCCTGGTACATACCGAAAGGACTGTAATTTCCGGGCAGTGTTTTTCAAGCAAAAGTTGCAGACGCTCAGCTCCCATGGCCTCATCGTCAATAATCAGAGCTGTGTAGTTCATAGGTTTTCGATGATTAATTCCACCCGCGTTCCTGCAGGGGTGCTATCGGGACCGACCAAGTCGGTAGTAATAATTCTAATTTTTTCCACGTGCTTATTATTAAAGAGTTTAATTCTGTTTTGAGTAATAAAGATTCCTTTGGAAGTTTTGTGTGTTGATTTCCCCGCCTTGATCTCTGCCGAGCGCCTTCGACCGATTCCATTGTCTTCGACCGTCACAATTACGGCCTTGTCTTTCCGTTCAGCTTTCAGCAGCAAAGACCCTTCTCTATCCTCCAGCGGCATCAAACCATGCCAGATGGCATTCTCAATTATTGGCTGCAAGAGCAGAGGAGGAATCATGACCAGTGAAGCCCAACTTTCATCAGGAACCTCTATTTCAAACCGGTATTTTCCTCCAAACCGCAACAGCTCCAGATCCATATAGGTTTTCAGAATAGCGAATTCCTTGCTGAGCGAAATCGATTCATGCTCGGAATTTTCGATCACATCACGCATCAGTTGCGCGAACCGCATCAGGTAAAACTGTGCCTGATCCGGGTCGTTCTTAAGTATGAACAAACTGATGGAATTGAGTGAATTAAATATAAAGTGGGGATTCGTCTGGGCTCGGAGCGCTTTAATTTCCGTTTCGGTAATCATGGTAACAAGTTTTGTTTTCTCTTCTTCCCGATGCGCCAGACGTCTGAAGCGAAGCCAGAAAAAAGCATAGATCAGAAAAACAGTACTCACTCCCGAACCGATGAGGAACCACCAGGTCTTATACCAGGGAGGAAATACCACAAACCGGTAAACCGCCATTGCCGAGGCAAGTGTTCCGTTCTTTATCGCTTTTATTTCGAACTGGTACTCTCCGGCAGTCAAACGGCTGAATTGAACCTGTGTGTTACGGGTCTCCTTCCAATTGCTATCCAGCCCCCTCAAGCGGTATTGATAAATCAGGTCACCATTTCCTTTATAGCTTATTCCGTTGTAATTAATTTTAATGTAACTGTGATTGTATGTAATGTTGGAAGTCAATTTATCAGGAGGCACCGAATCGTCAATCGTAACGGAGGTGATGTAAATGGGGGGGGGCATGCGATTGTTCCGCAACGTTTTAGTATTAAAATGCGTGATACCGCTTGCCGTGGGGATCCATAACTCGTTGCCTATGATACTGAAATTGTAGATATCATCTCCCGTCAGCCCCTCGTGACTGGTCAAATTATCAATCGTATACTTCCCTCCACTTGAAATTGAAATCCTCGACATTCCCCTGTTCGTTGCCACCCAGATGTTTCCTTGTTTATCAACCAACGATTTCCGGCATTCATCACTGGCCAAGCCATCCCGCCTGGTGATGTTCCAGGACTTCTTTCCATCCCAGAATATTAACCCTTTCTCCTTGCTCGAAAGCAATAACACGTTGTCTTTCTTAAACAAGTGATTAATACGCGTCCTCATTAACGTATCCGGGACCTTGGTATAGGTGCGAAAAGAATCCGTTGTATAATATAGACCATCCAGGCAAGCTTGGTAAATCCTATTGCTCGTAGTATCTGAGAAAACAGAAAAGATAGCGGTTGCGTATACGGAAAACTCCCGACAAATAATTCCCGTAGCAATATCTGTTACTATGCTTCCTTTATGCGTCCCTAGTATAAGAACGGTATTTTTGTCTGATGCACCTGCATCCAAATAATTCACGTAAGGATTACCTCTGGCTGGTGCTTTAATCTGTTTAATCTGTTTAACATATCGAACTTTACCCGACATATCACCTACATAGGAATGGGACCCTACCAGCACCAAACCACGTTTCAAAGAACGCATATCATATACCTCCACATTACTGTCAGGCAATTGAACTGAAGGCTTCATCCCCTCCTTTTCACTTAACGAATACACGTTACGGGAAAGTCCTGCAACATAAAGTATGTCTCCATTTTTAACAACCGCATTCATGCGCACTGGCCGGTCATTTTCCTTTATCAAATAGTGTGTGATCGAGAAATCCGGGATTTGATACAACCCATCTTTCAAAGAACTTAACCAATAATCAGACTCTTGATCTTCCATGACGGAAGAGAACGAATACCCCGAAAACAAATGTGTGGGCATATTCCCCAACTCAGCATCAGATCCAAACACAAACGCACCATTATTATGGGGAAGTACCCATATCCGCTGATGAGAATCCCGATAAAGGAACAGGATATTTGTGCTCGTCGTAAAAATCTTTTTAATGCTATTCGCGTGAATCAGATAAAGGTCTTTATCAATGGATATCAACAAAGAGTCTCCGTTGAGCCTCGTATAACAACTCAAATTTGGACGGGTCACATAGCTTATTACCAGGGAATCTTCAGCACCCTTACGAGAATCAAGGATTACTTTAAGATTATACGGCACATTTAAATCATAGCCTCCAGTATTAGTCGTACCAAAGGCCAAACCAGAGCTTTGCGCTATGGACATGTAAATACTTCGAGGCTCAACCTTTTTCTGCCCAACAACTTTATGTTGCTGCAACGAATAGGTAATGATGTATGCGTAAAACACATTAAACCCTATTACCAACTCATCCTGCTCATTCAAAAACATGGAAGATATTTCCGCTCTCTTTGCATTTGATTCAAGGAAATTGTTCAATTCTTTTATCGGATGAAATGCTTCTTCTTCAAAATAAGCAATCTTGGAATTCAAACCGGCTACCCAAACACGTCCTTTCTTATCCACAAAAAGCTGCAGAATAACATTATCAGGCAATCCGTCGGCTTTGGTGAAATTCCGAAATGAATAGCCGTTGTAACGACTCAGGCCTCCATCAGAAGCTATCCACAAATAGCCCTTGTGATCCTGTACAACATGATAACATTCATTACTCGGTAACCCTTTCGTAAGATCAAAATTTCGCAGAGATGGTTCTTGCGCGCAGACATGTATAACACCACTCAAGGTGAACAACAAATACATAAATAACCTGCAGGTGAGTTTCAAGGAAGCGGGGATTAAACAAAAGCAAAAATACCTTTAAATTGTATTGCTTTCACGTTTTTCTTCCTGTTTCCGCGCCCTTTAGCCCATTCCAATCTCGCCACTACCCCTGCCAAAATTGCGAATCCGTCAATAAAACCAGTTTCATAAAAACAATAAATCCGGAAAACAGGTCCAACCATACAGAAAAACAGGTCGGAGAATCAAAAACAGAATTTCTTCTAGGAAAAACAAACTATACCAACGAGTTTTGCTTCAGAAACACGAACATTATTTGACAGCAATTTAAGTTACCCTTCCGAAGCAGTTTAAACAAGCAAAACAGTCAGCCCAACCAGGCTCTGCGGAATCCCCAACAGCTTGTATTGTTCAGAAGACTCAATAAGCAAAGCATTCGTTTCCTTTGCTTGATTTCCCCAAAAGACAGATTTTCACTTACTTGGCACAAGCGCTATTTTACCAAATTACCTATATGTGCACGTATAGGCCAATAGGAGAAAACCTTAAACCGGACATACCACGTGAAGGATGGCATTTAAATAACAAGAAAAACACAAAAACATGGAAAGTTTAAAAAGCAAAAAGTTCCAGTCATTTGAAAAAGATCAAGTGATGAAACTAAATTTAGTCAGCGGTGGCGCATCGGGTTCCACTTATAATGGCGGAACAGATTGGACCGAGAAAACCTATTTAGGCCAGGGTAAATGGTCTAATGATTGGGTTTATTCAAATGTAGTCTCTCAAGACTAATTCTCAATCTCAAATATAACCCCTAAATATTTTAGGGGTTATATTTTATTTAAAAATGCATAAAGTTCAATTCATTAGTATCCAAATTTCAGGAAATCATAAAACAACAACCAAGCATCTTTAAATAGCAAATATGATTTTTATTTTATCTGAAGAAACAGATCACAGCACAAATGAAGTAATTAAATGGTTGAAATTTTACAACAAAAATTTTGTCCGAGTTAATGATGTGGACAAAATTGAATTGGAAGAATGCTCCATATCGAGTAAAAAGCAATTTTTCAACTTAATCATTTCCACGAAACACTCAGGAGATATCCTACGGGTGAATTCAGATAAAATAACAGCATATTGGTATAGGAGAGGGGATATCAGATTAAATAGCAGTGGTATTAAAAACATACGCCATCCTGCAGTAACTCAATTTGCTATTACACAAATCAGAGATGTCGAAGAATACTTATTGTATAAACTGTCCTTAAAAAAATCAATAAATAAACTCTCCGATATATTTATTAATAAAATGATTGCAATTGATGCAGCATCTGCAGTAGGATTGAAAATTCCAGAGACATTGATAACAAAAAATATCGACCACGTAATTAAATTCAAAAAAAAGGGATCTATCATAACTAAAAGCTTCAAAGAAGGGTACATAAATATCAATCCCGTTTTTTTATCGGGACCAACAATTAAACTTGAAAACGAAGTATTAGAGAAGCACACCACTTTTAATGTCTCTTTATTTCAGGATTGCATTGATAAATTTGCTGACATCAGAATTTTCTATTTAAACTCCACGTTCTATGCTATGGCTATTTTCTCACAAAATGATGAAAGCACAAATGTTGATTTCAGAAATTACAATGAGGAAAAACCAAACAGAAACGTACCGTTTAAATTGCCCAAAGCCGTATCAACCAAATTAACCAAATTGATAGAAAAACTACAAATAAACTCTGGGTCAATTGACATGGTGCTGGACAAAAAGAACAATTTTTACTTTTTAGAAGTTAATCCTATTGGGCAGTTTGAAATGACTTCAAAGCCTTGTAATTACCTCATTCAAAAGGAAATCGCTAAAGAATTGACAAATGGAAGAACAAAATAAAATTGAGCTGACTAACGATGAATTCGTACCTCTCAATATTCAGCTATGGGAAGTCAAAAAAATAAATTTTGATAATGAAAATCTCAGAGGCCGAGTCATAAAAAAGTTTAATTCCAATACCTATACAAAAAGTCTTTACAAACCCATTTCTAAAATACTTATTTTAAAAAATGCTTGAAGAAAAGTATATAGTTTTTTTTGAATGCTGTTTTATCACAACAGGCAAATCGCGTTCGATAATTGTCGACACACAAAGAAGCAAAATAGAGTTTATTCCCAACTCTTTGGCAGAGCGGATAAAGAATGGCAGTATTTCCAAAGCTGACTTTTTCAAGCACCAAACAAAAGAAGAGCTCGATATCTTGCAGGAATATTACGAGTTCTTGATTGAGAATGAGTACGCATTTGTGTGTGACAAACCCTTTGTCAAGTATTTTAGCAAGATTAAACTAGAGTGGGATTTTCCAAGTAAAATTACAAATGCAATAATTGACATTACTACCCTTAATAAAAGCTCATTGAAATCTTTAAAAGAGCTTGAGAAACTCCATTGCTATCATATACAAATGAGGTTCTACGTTAAAACAACTTTACTTGAGTTTACTTCTTTATTGAACGAATTAAAGACATATTCTTTTGAAACAGTGGAATTTATTATGCCCTGTGACGAATTAATCAGCAATGAAATAAAAGCCCTGGTCATTGCTTTTCCATTTGTAATTTCAATCATATTCTCAGATGCGCTCATTACAAAAGTGGAACAGCAACAACCCTATAATAATGGTTCCATTGGATACACAACCCAGAAAATAAATAATTGCAATTCCTGCGGCAATATCAGTCCTGAATACTTTACCACTGAAATAGAGAATTTTACTGAATCTCAGAAATACAATACCTGCCTGAATCGTAAGATTAGCATTGATGTGAACGGTGACATTAAAAATTGCCCTAGTATGAAAGAAAGCTTCGGGAACATACAAGACACCTCGCTTGAACAAGCATTAAACAAAAAAAGATTTAAAAAACTTTGGAATGTAAACAAGGATAAAATAAAAGTTTGCCAGGACTGCGAATTCAGGCACATATGTACGGATTGCAGAGCATACAGAGAGGATCCCGAAGACATTTACAGCAAACCACTGAAATGCGGTTACAGCCCCTATACGAATGAATGGGAAGAATGGAGCACAAATCCATTAAAACAAAAGACAATTGGACATTACGGGATGCAGGAACAAGTAAAAAATGAAATTCAAGGTGTTTAAATTCCCTTTCTATCATCAACCCGAATCTATGGACTGTGGTGCAACTTGTTTGCGCATGGTTGCCAAATTTTACGGAAAAAGCTTTTCCCTGGCCGATTTAAGACAGATTAGCCATACAAACAGAGAAGGCGCAAGTCTTCTAGGCCTGAGCGATGCTGCCGAAAAAATTGGCTTTCACACCTTAGGCGTAAAAGTTCCGTATGCCAAATTAACAGAAGAAGCTCCTTTGCCTTGCATCGCGCACTGGAATCAAAACCATTATGTAGTCATATATAAAATAAAAAAAGATGCAATCTACATAGCTGATCCCGGTCATGGTCTTTTAAAATATGACAAATTTGAGTTTTTAAAAAACTGGAAAAGTGATGGCATAGACGAAGGTATCTTAATGCTCTTAGACCCTACGCCTGACTTTTACGATACAGACTTTTTAAACTCTGAATTAAAAGAACAAAAAACTAAAGGTTTTCCTTTTTTGTATAAATACCTGTTTGCCCATAAGAAGCTAATCATGCAACTAATCATTGGCTTATTGGCGGGTAGCTTATTGCAACTTATTTTTCCCTTTTTAACTCAAAGTATTGTAGATATTGGCATACAAAACCATGATGTGAATTTTATTTACCTCATGTTACTGGCTCAACTCATGCTGTTTTTAGGCAGGACAACCATTGAAATAGTTCGCAGCTGGATACTCTTACACATCAGCAGCCGCATCAATATCTCCTTGGTATCCGATTTTTTTATCAAACTAATGAGGTTGCCTATCTCTTATTTTGATGTGAAAATGACCGGAGATATCATGCAACGTATTAGCGATCATCAACGGATAGAAAATTTCCTTACCAGCTCCTCGCTTAATACCTTATTCTCTCTTTTCAATTTAATCATATTCAGTATTGTATTGGCCTGGTATAACAGTGCCATACTTGCAGTTTTCCTCTTTGGCAGTTTGTTGTATTTCATCTGGGTGTTATTCTTTTTAAAACGCCGTGCCGACCTGGATTATAAGCGTTTTCAGCAAGGCTCTCAAAATCAAAGTAAGGTCGTGGAACTCATTAATGGGATGCAGGAAATAAAACTGCACAATGCGGAAAAACAAAAACGCTGGCAATGGGAAAACATACAGGTTAAATTATTTAAAATCAATTTAAAAAGCTTGTCGCTAACACAAGTACAAAACTCGGGCTCATCTCTAATCAACGAACTAAAAAACATCTTCATAACCTTTTTAGCTGCCAAATTAGTATTAGACGGAAAAATCACCTTAGGCATCATGCTCTCCATCAGCTATATTATCGGGCAATTAAACTCCCCTATAATGGAATTGGTTGGCTTTGTGCAACATTGGCAAGATGCCAAGTTAAGCCTGGAACGTTTAGGCGAAATACATAACCGCGCAGACGAAGAGCCGCTTAACAAAGAGTTTATTTCAGACATTGAAATTTCAAAAGACATTACGCTTTCCAAAGTAGATTTTCATTACGAAGGTGTCGGAAACCCAAAGGTTCTATCAAATTTAAGCCTTGTCATTCCAGCAAATAAAATAACGGCTATTGTAGGGTCAAGCGGCAGCGGAAAAACAACCTTAATGAAATTGCTGTTAAAGTTTTATGATCCGGCAAGTGGAAGCATAAAAATGGGCGCACAAAATTTCAATAATTTATCCTCAAAAGCCTGGAGAAATCATTGTGGCACGGTGATGCAGGAGGGGTATATTTTTGGCGACACCATCGCTAGCAATATTGCAGTGGGGGAGGATAACATAAACAAAGAGCGCTTGAATTATGCTGTTCACATTGCCAATATTAAAGACTTTATCGAAACGTTACCATTAGGATACAATACTAAAATAGGCATGGAGGGTATAGGGATCAGTACAGGGCAAAAACAACGCATTCTGATTGCAAGAGCCGTTTATAAAAACCCTGAAATATTATTTTTTGATGAAGCCACGAGTGCATTAGACGCCAATAACGAAAAAACAATTATGAATAATTTAGATTCATTTTTCAAAAACAAAACCGTTGTGGTTATTGCGCATCGCTTAAGTACCGTTAAAAATGCGGACCAAATAGTTGTATTGGAAAACGGATGCATTATCGAAAAAGGCAACCACACGGAACTTACCGCTAAACGGGGAGCGTATTATGAACTGGTAAAAAACCAATTAGAATTAGGAAATTAAATGCCGGATAATATAGAAAAAGAAATAGTCCTAAGGACAGAGGAAGTAAATGAAATACTTACGGTCCCGCCGGCATGGATTGTCCGCTGGGGCATTACGATTGTATTTTTAGTACTTGTATTGGGTTTAACCCTATCCTATTTTATTCATTATCCGGACAAACTAACGGCTAAAACAACCATTACTACCTTAAATCCGCCGGTAACCTTAGTTGCTAAAGTAAATGGAAAGCTGACGTTTCTCTTGGTTAAAAACAATCAAGTAATTGGCAAAGAACAGGTATTGGGTGTAATAGAAAACACAGCAAATCCCATTCAGGTTCTCGACGTTGAAAAGATAATAGATTCATTAATCTACCAACTCAGAACAAAGGATTATGTATTTGTATTACCATTAAGCGACACCTTGAAGCTTGGCGATGTAACACCTCAATACCTTACCTTTTTAAAGTGCTATAAAGATTATAAACTATTTGCAGAAATCAGCCCTCAGTTACAGGAGGTAAGAATATTAGAGAAAGAGTTGGCAGAATACGCCATTCTGCTTGATAAGTATAAAAAAGAAGAAGATATTTTTCAGGAAGAATATATGCTGACTGAAAAAGATTACAATCGTGATTTAGGCTTACTAAAAGAAGGTGTTATATCGCCGCGTGATTTTGAGCTCAAGAAGAAAGATTACTTAGGTGCTCAACGAAATTTTGAAAATCAGAAGATAAACACCTCAAATACCAAAATCACAATTAATGGCATCGAGAAAAACAAGTTGCAACTCCAAATTCAGGAATACCAGGAACGAAGCAAGTACAGGGAGGATTTAGAGCAGGCAATAAATAATCTAAAAGCTGCCATAAATACCTGGAAAGCCAATTACCTGCTGCAAAGTCCCATTGCAGGCAAGGTATCTTTCTTTAATTACTGGACAGTAAACCAGAATATAAAAACGGGTGATGCCGTATTTAGCGTGGTACCAACAGGGCAACAAGAGATTATAGCCAAACTAATTTTACCAACTCAAAATTCCGGCAAGGTTAAGGTGGGCCAAAAAGTAAATATCAAACTGGATAATTACCCCTATACAGAGTATGGCATGTTGAATGGAACGGTCAATAACATTTCATTAGTACCGAATAATAACACTTTTGCAATAGATGTGGAACTTAGCAAAGGACTAACTACTTCATACAACAAAACACTTACCTACAAGGAAGAAATGAGTGGCTCAGGGGAGATCATTACTACTAATCTTTCTGTGCTTGACAGGGTATTTATGAAGTTAAAGAAAATGATTGCAAAATAATTCCAGCTAGCGATTCCAGGATATTATTCCCCGACCAGCGTTCAGCATTTCCGAAAATTCATCATGTTACCCTAAGCGAATCCGGAAAACCATACCATCCATACAGGAATTAACACCAACCAATCAAAAACAGTGCTTTCCCTAGGCATTTGGGTTTATTGCATCCATTTTTGCCTTCGGAAACACTTAATGATATTCAGAAGTTAAAACACATAAACTAAAAAAGGAGTCAGCCAAAAAGCCTTAGAGTGAGTAGGCAACTTAAAAAAACACAACCATGAAAACATTCCGTAAATCACTATTATTAGTAGGCGCCCTGGCCCTGACCGGTGCTTCTTATGCCCAATCACTTGACTATAATGCTCCGACCGGAAACTCTAACTACGGCACAGGTACTGCAACCGCAAATACGGCTGTGGGAGCAGGCTGTGGAAGCGCTTCAACAACCGGATCGAACAATTCCATATTTGGCTCCAATGCCGCCACAACAATTACCAACGGCTCTAAAAACACGTGCATTGGCTTCGGAGCAGGAGCTGGTGCAGTTTATTCAGGAGTCAATAACACTTTTGTAGGTTATGAAGCAGGTATCAACTCCGGAACCGGGTCGAACAACACAATTATCGGGTCGAGTGCAGGTTCCTGGGCAGTGGGAAGCAACAATATTTTTCTTGGAAACAGCGCAGGTTTCTTGACATATGGAGCTGCCTCACCTATAAGTAACAAGTTGTACATCGATGTTATTGGCACATCCACTCCTCTAATTGGAGGTGATTTCAGTGCCCGCACGGCAACTATTAACGGGGCATTTAATGTAAACACCACAAATGTTACACCATTTGCAATTCAAAACGGGGCAACAAACCTATTACAGGTAGCCGGCACAGGTGCTACAACAATTAATGCACCGGCCGCAACGGGTTTAACCATCAACAGCCAAGTAACAGGATACGGGTATGTTACACTCATCAATGTCAACAACAACAATATGACAGCAAAAGCCTTTGTGACAGCTTTAAATGGTCTAGATAAATTTGTGGTAGGCGGAGACGGAAGCCTTCTGTTGAACACAACCTCCTCAAGCCGTTCGCCTATAAAAATAACCAACAGCACTTTGGTCGGTACAGGAGCTTATTCCCAAACTCCTTTTGAATTAATGACAAACGGAACCATGTTCATCGGAACAACACGCCCCAAAACAGCACCATACGTTGGTGGAACCGTTATGTTAACAGTTGGTGGAACAATCGTTGCTCAGGAAATTTATGTAGAAACTTCAGATTGGGCAGACTATGTCTTCAAAAAAGATTACAAACTGATGCCCTTGTCATCAGTAGAAAAATACATTTCCTCCAACCAGCACCTGCCAAATATCCCATCCGCTAACGAAATCGAAACAAAAGGGCAAAGTCTTGG
>Ga0206898_10116_pt1 | contig 24282 bp, 13 predicted proteins | sample Alteio_BWOrgHeat_50_FD_153237 | JGI IMG/M metagenome (GOLD analysis project Ga0206898, IMG submission 153237) | Enriched cells from forest soil in Barre Woods Harvard Forest LTER site, Petersham, Massachusetts, United States -... | ecosystem: Environmental > Terrestrial > Soil > Temperate forest >...
TCATTTAATGGAAATCTATTGTAAGCTTAAATCCGTACAAGTTTCATTACTTAATAACTTTAAATGCGTGTAAATTCTTATTCGTTCGATGTATCCCCTGATTTAATTTACATACAGGATATGAGAAGTCTTTAGGTTCATTTACAGCCCCTTTTAAAAATATATACGATATATGTTTTAAATCTTTTGCCTATAAAACGTCTTTGCGATACATTTGTTTAACCTATCCCGCTTTTATGGATCTGCATAATTCTGCAGGCCGACAGAGCTGGTTAATTTTTACTAAATTACGTCCGTATTTTAAGGTATTGAGCAAGTTTCACCAATACATTTTATCCATTCAACATATTATTAATTACTAATATTTTCCGTCTACTTATAAATTAAATTTATAGATAGTTAAAATTATCATAATTTAAGACATCCGATAATGTTTGTTCAAATAACTAAAGAAGAATTTTTAAGAGAAATTTCCAAAAAAGCGTGGTACCAAACCAATAATATAATTTGGACAACAATATTTGTTTATCCGCTTTTTTTTATTGTTGATTTAATATTTGCAAGTACCCTTTGGGTACAGTTTTTAATAGTACGTTTTATTATTGTACTGGTTATTTATGGGCTTTACACCCTTTTTCAACGTAAAAAGTATAATTACAGGTTATTATTACATGTTACTTTTTTTTTAATTTCGGCTACGTCTGCATTATTATGCAACCTGGTGAACCTTCAAAACCTAACCATTTATTATCTTATCTTCGCAGCCCTGATACTATTTTTCAACATGGTAGTATTTTGGGAACCAATTAATTCCGTTATCCAAACCTTGGTAGCGCTGCTGCTGCTGGCCTTGTTTTTTAACCTTTTTAGCCAAAACAGCTTAGATCTGGTTATCAGTAACGGAGGTAATTTCTTTTTTATCGTAGCACTCGTTTCGTGCCTTGTTCCTGGTATCAGGTACAAAATAATTGAACGCGACGTACGGTCACAACTGCTAATTGAAAAGTCAAATGACCAACTTAAGGGGCAAAATCGTGATATTAACGAAAAAAATAATATCATTGATGCGCAATACGAGCAACTGCGTAAACTAGATAGTCAGAAAAATAGCTTTATTAATATTGCAGGGCATGACCTTAAAAACTTAGTTGGCTCTATTATTATGAGTACCAACATGTTAAAAGAGGAAGACTATCGCCTGAGTACCGATCAAAAAGACCTGATAGGTTATATCATGGAAGCATCAGATAAAATGCAGTATTTGCTAAATAAGCTGATGGATGTTAAAGAGATAGAATCTTCCGAAATGAAATTTAACCTGCAGGTGTTTGATATCAATTCGGAAGTATTATATGTGTTCAGGGGGTTGGTGGAAACGGCACAGATGAAAAACATCCATCTTGTTGACAACATTTTAAAGTTACCTTTGAACGTCAACCTCGACAGGGTTTTTGCGGGGCAGGTATTTCAGAACCTTTTATCAAATGCGATAAAGTTTTCGCAAACCAATAACAGTATCCGGGTTGTAACCAGTTTACAGCGACAAAAATTTGTTTTTGAGATTATTGATGAAGGCATTTCAATTGGGCAGGAAGAACTGGATATGATGTTTAACAAATTGAAAACCTTAAGTGAAGCATCAGAGCATATGGAGAGCAGGCTTGGATTGGGCCTTTCAATTGCAAAATTGATGACCATTGAAATGGGCGGTGAGCTAATGTACCGCAGCGATGATAATGGCAATTATTTTAGAGTAGAGTTTTACGTAATAAATTAATATTGATATATCAATGAATAAATTTTTCGTTTTTTTAGCCTTTGTATTTCTTTTTGGTAAGGCATCATTCGCCCAAACCCAGAGTATTATTTCCCTTAAATCGATAGGGAGAGAGGATGATGCTATATACGGTATGAGCGGCGCCAGCTCATTTTATCTAAAGGTGCCCCCAACAACCGAGATGAACGGAAGTAAGCTGGTGTTATATTTTGAACCTTCACAGGCCCTAATAAAGGACCATTCTTTTATTAACATAATCCTGAATGACAAACCTGCTTACAGCGCCCGTCTTACAAAGGACTCCATACAAAAAGTGTCCATCAACTTAAGCCGTAACGACCTTTCACCCGACAAATTTTTAAAAATACAGGTAAAATCACTATTAACAATTTCTGACGATGTATGCCGCGATCTGGATAACCCCGCGATGTGGATCAAAATCAAGGATTATTCTTATTTGTCGCTGATTAAAAATGAAAAAGGTTTAGCCAGTACTATCAACATCAGCAATTGTTTTGATTCAAAAACTGCAATAGTTTATCCGTCTAACCCTAGTCTGAATGATTTGAAGGCCGTAGCCTGGGCATATTCCAAGCTTAGAAGAACGCAGAACAAAAAGATCCTGGTTTTTGAAGCAGGCCAGGTGCCCGACAGTATAAAGAATTACATAATGGTTGGTGTTTTATCGGCGTTGCCAGCTGATAAACGGGGACTGGTAAAAGTAACGCCACCTACTGGCAAGGGCATACTGTACCTCTCAAAATCAATGGTAACGTCAATAGATACCGTGACGCAAATGGTTAACGAAAAAGGACAACCAGTAGCCCATAAATCGGTGGCGCATGAAACTGTACCGTCAGAAATATTGTTTGTAACCGGTGGGAATGACGATGGTTACGGAAAAGCAATTACAGCTTTGGGAAGTGAAAACATTTTAAATTCTACTTTTGGCGACTACCTGTTAATTGACCATGCAGAAAACACTTACTTTAAACCAATTGACGATAACAGGTCAAAAATCACTTTAAAACAAGTTGGCGGTGTAAGTGACTTTCTTTCGGGTATTGGTTCATTAAAAAGCGCGTTCAGCTTTAAAAATAGTGATTTTAGCTTTACGCCTAAAGAAGTTGAGATAAGGTTTGTTGGTAACTATAGTGGATTAGCCCCCGGCGACAGAGGTTACTTCAATATATACCTTAATGGTTTGTTGATCAGCAGTGAAAAACTTGATGCGACAGGTAAATTAAATACATCTATAACTATTAACCGTTATCAGCATCATAAGTATAACACACTTGAATGTGAATTCAGGTTCTTCCCGACCAACGGTGTCTGCAAAAATAGTTTCATCAACTTTTTTGGAGAGATAGATGTTGATAAATCGTACCTGGAATCAAAAAATCCATTTATATCCAGCGACCTTAGTTTTTATCAATATCCCGAAGCATTTAACAGCGGTAGTACCCGGATAGTGGTGTCCCCGCGCTATGCTAAGTATGCTGCTGGCGCCATAGGTGAGATTGTTTATGAGTTAAATAACAATATCAATTCAAATAATTTTCCGGAGTTTGTTTACTCGGATAAAATACCCAACGGCGACCTGAAAAAATACAATATCATTGCCCTCTTGGACAAAAATGATCCCTTGCTAAGCCAGTTCCCTGATGCACCAATAAAATTTAACAGGGACTTCCGTTTATACAATACAGATAATAACAAGGTTGTATATTCCCTTGCCGATACCGTATCCACGGGTTTGGCACAGATATTTTATGGGCGCAGCAATAATCCTACGTTAGTACTTACTGCCACCGGCGGGAGGCTTCCGGATGCTTTGCTGGCAGCATCAAGGTCAATTACTGAACAATTATCAACACTTTCCAGCAACGTGTGTGTCACTGACGTTAATTCAAACAAATATTTGTTTAACATCAACAGGACATCACACGACAATCTTGAATATGTTGAAACCAAAAGCTCCCTTACCCGCTTCTGGGACAATTATAATTTATACATATTATTGGGCATATTGATCCTGATATTACTGTCATTCCTTTATGTACGTTCTAAAGTTCAAAGATCGCAGGAATTATATAACGACTAATTTTTGTTAGTCATATCATTAATTATAGCAATGACCTTAGCTTGTTAACCCAGGCTAAGGCATATAATTAATTGTTGTTAACATCTTATGCAAACTAAATGAAAATGTCAATTCCTGAACTTTTAATTAACGATGGTTGGATCACGCGATCGGATCGGGAAAAGATCGATGATCTTTCTGCCAGGTCGGGATTGTCATTCATTAAAATTGCGCTTAACTTTGGTTATATATCGCGTAAAAACTATGAACGTTCATTAATAAATGCAGGGTACGTATTTCAGCAGATAAGGGCTTTGCCGTTTGATGCCGAAGTATTAAACCAAATTGAATTAAAGTTCGCCGATGAGCGGGTAGCGCTGCCGTTGAGAATTGAAAACAATAGGGTCATTGTTGTAATGGCAGACCCAAGTGACGAGTTATTTATAGATTTTATTAGGTTTACATACGATTGCGAACCTGAAATAATCGTAGCATCCGACCTTGACATAGTCTGGCTCAGCCACAAACTCACTGGCACCAAATACGTAAAATCAGCAGTTTTTGAACTTTGGAACCGTGATCCGAACAGTTCTGCGCTTACCACGTTTACATCCAACCAGCTTTTGTTTATATTCATTTCCTTATCTATCGTGGTTATAGGGCTGGTGGAGAGCTTCAAAAACACCTCTATTATAATTAATGTCGTTTTAAGTCTTTTTTTCCTGATAGCCATAGTATTCAAACTGTTCCTCGCTTTAACGGGGTCACAATTCGAATTACACCAGGCAGTAACTAAAGAGGACCTGAAAGAAATTGTAGACGACGAGTTACCGATATATACCATTTTGCTGCCAGTATATAAGGAAGATAAACTGATCAAGAAACTCATCTGGAATTTACAATCGCTTGATTATCCCCGCGAAAAACTTGACATTAAACTATTGATCGAGGAGGACGATGATAAGACCCTAAACGCGGTACGTAATCTTGATTTCCCGGCCATATTTGAGGTTGTCGTGGTGCCTTTCCACATGCCCAAAACAAAACCAAAGGCATGTAACTATGGCCTGCATTTTGCCAGGGGCAAATATTTAACTATTTACGATGCTGAAGATATACCGGATACCGACCAGCTTAAGAAAGTAGTTTCGATGTTCAGTAAACTACCTCCGCACTACATCTGTATACAAAGCGCATTGAACTATTTTAACCGGAATGAAAACTTTTTGACCAGGATGTTCACCCTCGAATATTCCTATTGGTTTGATTATATGTTACCGGGGCTCGACACTTTAGATATCCCAATTCCGCTGGGAGGCACAAGCAACCATTTTAAATTAGCTAACTTAATTGAATTGGGGGCATGGGACCCATTTAATGTAACTGAAGATGCCGACCTTGGCGTACGCGCTTATGCAAAAGGCTATAAAATAGCCGTAATAAATTCAACCACCTACGAAGAGGCAAACAATGAACCATTTAACTGGATCCGTCAGCGGTCAAGGTGGATAAAAGGATATATGCAAAGCTACCTGGTACATATGCGCAATCCTGTAGCCCTATGGAAAAAAATTGGGTGGAAAGGGTTTCTTGGCTTTAGCTTTTTTATTGGGGCAACTCCGCTCACATTCCTGGTATATCCTTTTCTGCTTGCAATATTTATTAGCTACCTGATTTTTGACCTGTCCACTATCCGGACTTTATTCCCCGACTGGGTATTATTTATGTCTATATTCAATTTGATGGTAGGTAATATACTGATGATCTACATCAACATGATGGCAGTATTCAAAAGACGGTTTTATGAGCTAATCCTTTTTGCCATCGCAAACCCGGTTTACTGGTTAATGCACTCCATATCGGCATTCAAAGGTCTTTATCAATTAGTGGTAAAGCCTTTCTATTGGGAGAAAACTGAACATGGTTTAAGCAAGGTGAATAGCCCAACAAACGTAGTTAAATGAATAAGTTATCCAAATATCTCCTGCTTATCACTTTGCTATTGGCGCTATATTATGTGGCATTGGGTATCTACCTGAGCAGGTTGGGCTATTATAGCCAGGAATCCCTATTCTATGTAGAAAAAGCCAAAATAATTTTTGAAGGTTTAGGCAACAGGTTAAAAGTGATGGGGCTAACCTCGCCCATATTGCCTTTTTATACATCTTTTATCTTTTCGCCAATTAATAGTATCCTTTCCCCAATAATAGCTTCAGCGATATGCACGGCCATGCTTTTTTATATGATGGCACGGACATTAATAAAAAGGGCAGATGATGTTTTTTATATTTTCATATTATTGATCATTTTTCTACTCCATCCCGGTATATTGTATGTTGCCTGTTCTGGTAAATCAATAGCAATGGTGTTGATATTTTTCTTCCTGTTCTTTTTTAATCTGATCAAGTTTTATACATCAAATACCACGTTTCATATCTCAATAGCCAGTATTTGCCTTGTATTATTAATATTTTGCGATTACAAGTTCTTTTGGCTCACATTATTTTTCATCCCGCTTGTATTGTCTATAACCATACAGAGTTTAAACCTGGGCGAACAGGAATCAATATTCAGGCTATTTCTGAGCTTTAATAACCCATCTTTACGTCGCAAGCTGATCAATAAAACTTTTGCACTCTATATAATCCTCTTCATTTTGCCTATAGCATGTGTTATATGTTATAAATTATTGAACCTAACCCATTCCAACGATTTAAATTATTCTACCGAAAGCCCTTATGCCACCTGGACTGTATTAGCAGATAAACTTAGTTTCGATCAGCTATCAACCAGTACTATATACCAGTTGCCCGAAAGCTCGATGTTGATTTCTGCAAAGATCATCTTCTTTTGTCCACTTATATTGTTGGCTATTTATTTGTTCAGGGACAGCACGTATCAAATTCTGACACTTTTAACGCCTTTTGCTTTTGTTGAATTTTTACATATAAAATACGAGAAGGTGTTTCTGGCGCATGAATACTATCTCATGTTCCTGATATTGGCCCTGCTGGGCGTTTTATACAAAACGCAAACAGAAAAAAACAGCGATATATTAAAGATACTGGTTGGGGTACTGACCGTAGCGCAGCTTTTTACGGGCTATTACTTCCTTCAAAATTCTGCTATTGGTGAAGAGCGAAATTTCATTACAGTTTTGTTGAATGGCCAGCATGATCCCAACCAGGACCAAAACAAGGAAATTGCAAATTATTTAAACCTTTTACCAAAGAACTCGCATGTTTTAGTTGACGATGCGATCGCCTATCCTGTGGCTGCTTTTGTTCATAACGTTAATTTTCAAAAGCTAACTTTGCCATACCAGGAGGGCGCGTTTTTAAGTGCTATTGAAGCCCCCGATAAGTATGACGACTACATATTACTCGCCACCGGAAAAAACCAGGTTACAGGCTTTACACAGCTAAATAACCGCTATGTACCTATCATAAAAAAGAATAACAGCGCCCTGAAGCTCAAAAGGGTGTATGAAACTGACGATTGGATTTTGTATAAGATATTTGAGTAGGGGTTAGTGATTAGAGGTTGGTGATTGGTGATTAGGGAATAAAAAACGTAGGGGCGATCCCTTGTGGTCGCCCGGAGGGTAATCAAAGCCAGCATCAAACCCATAAACGACCAGGCGCAACCACAAGGGTGGCCCCTACTATTTCTCTTTTGCAAACGTTATAACATTCAAACACCGCAATCTTGTCCGTCCACCATTATACCCGGGTATCCACAAACAAATACGGACAAATTATTTCGCATTATTCACTACTGACAAAACAGCGCTACCGGGCAAAAATATCGACAGCTAATGCGGCGACCGCAATAAGAAGCCCAAAAAACTCACGCGTTTTTTCGATATAAGGTTTTTCGGCCTGCATTGTTTCCACAATACTGGGGCGTTTGTATTTAACTATCCAGTCGCGTACGCCATCCTTGCCGAAGAACAGGATAACGGCGTAAACCAGGTAAAAGGCAATAGCCAAAATATTAACGATAGGATAATATATCCCAAATACCGCCAGTCCGCAGCAAATGGCAGCAACCATATAAATGGTTACCCATAACGCAGCATCAATATCATTAAGGTTTACATAAGCAAAAGCCAAAAAGGCCAGGCAAAAAATTACGTTGAAAATCAGGAGTATCATATTTAAGTTGAAGGGCACAAATTACGTAAAGACATTGAATAAAAAATCGGTGAGCAATGTTTTTTTAGAGATTAGAGGTTAGAGATTGGTGATTAGCGATCAAACCGCAGGGGCGATCCCTTGTGATTGCCCGAAGACAGAAATTTGAAGTATGATTCATAGGATGAAAAGATTGCCATGATAGGCCTATCTTTCATCCTAAAATCCTCTAATCCTACGAATCATAGTTCAGACAAGTATAAAACAAGAAAGCCCCATGATTACTCACGAGGCTTTTCTTTTAAGATTTGGCACCGACCTACTCTCCCACATTTTACTGCAGTACTATCGGCTCTGGCGGGCTTAACTTCTCTGTTCGGAATGGGAAGAGGTGGACACCGCCGATATAGGCACCTGAATATTTTTAGTTGATTGGTTGATTGTGTTGATTAAGTGAGTGGTTTTAACCTATTCAACTTAATCTAACTTATTCAACTTAATCTAACTTAACATGATTGAAAGAAGTATTTTGAAGAAAAGACAACAGTTATTATTTATCTGTCTGTTGTTTTGTTGGGGAGGCAGGCGAACCTGCCCCCTTTATTTCAACACGAAGAAAGCTTCGGGCGATTAGTATTACTCGGCTATGATGTCACCACCTTTATACCTGTAACCTATCAACGTAGTAGTCTGCTACGACCCTCAATGGAAGTCTCATCTTGTGGCTAGTTTCGCACTTAGATGCTTTCAGCGCTTATCTATTCCCAACGTAGCTACTCTGCAATACAGCTGGCGCCATAACAGATTCACCAGAGGTTAGTCCAACCCGGTCCTCTCGTACTAAGGTCAGATCCACTCAAACTTCCTGCGCCCACAACAGATAGGGACCGAACTGTCTCGCGACGTTCTGAACCCAGCTCGCGTGCCACTTTAATGAGCGAACAGCTCAACCCTTGGGACCTTCTCCAGCCCCAGGATGTGACGAGCCGACATCGAGGTGCCAAACCTCCCCGTCGATATGAGCTCTTGGGGGAGATCAGCCTGTTATCCCCAGCGTACCTTTTATCCTTTGAGCGATGGCCCTTCCATGCAGAACCACCGGATCACTATATCCGTCTTTCGACCCTGATCGACTTGTCTGTCTCACAGTCAAGCAAGCTTATGCTATTGCACTCCTCATACGGTTACCAAGCGTATTGAGCTTACCTTTGAAAGCCTCCGTTACCTTTTTGGAGGCGACCACCCCAGTCAAACTACCCGCCAAACAATGTCTCCGCCTTGGGCGGATTAGAAACCAGATACAGAAAGGGTGGTATTTCAACGTTGACTAACATACCCCTAGCGAGGCATGATCACAGTCTCCCACCTATCCTACACATCCTGTAGCCGATCTCAATGTTAAGTTGTAGTGAAGGTGCATGGGGTCTTTCCGTCCCGTTGCGGGTAACCGGCGTCTTCACCGATACCACAATTTCACCGAGCTCATGGCTGAGACAGCGCCCAGATCGTTACACCATTCGTGCAGGTCGGAACTTACCCGACAAGGAATTTCGCTACCTTAGGACCGTTATAGTTACGGCCGCCGTTTACTGGGGCTTCGATTCAATGCTTCGCCTTGCGACTAACATCCCCTCTTAACCTTCCAGCACCGGGCAGGTGTCAGGCCATATACGTCATCTTTCGATTTTGCATAGCCATGTGTTTTTGTTAAACAGTCGCCTGGGCCTTTTCACTGCGGCTTCATTGCTGAAGCGCCCCTTCTCCCGAAGTTACAGGGCCATTTTGCCGAGTTCCTTAGCCATGATTCACTCGAGCACCTTAGGATTCTCTCCTCGACTACCTGTGTCGGTTTACGGTACGGGTTTTTATAACCTGAAGCTTAGCGGGTTTTCTTGGAAGTCTGATTACCTGAACTATCCTCTCCCCCGAAGGTTTAAGGTACTATCAGCTTTCAGCAGGTGTCGCGGATTTTCCTACGTCACCTATACCTACGGCCTTTAACGAACTATTCCGTCAGTTCGCGTCAGTGTCACTACTCCGTCACCGCATCGCAGTTATAAAAAGTACTGGAATATTAACCAGTTGTCCATCGGCTACGCCCTTCGGCTTCACCTTAGGCCCCGACTAACCCTGATCCGATTAGCGTTGATCAGGAAACCTTAGTCTTTCGGTGGGCGGGTTTCTCTCCCGCCTTATCGTTACTTATGCCTACATTTGCTTTTCTATTCCCTCCACAGTCAGTTACCTTCCTGCTTCGCCGCAAATAGAATGCTCCCCTACCAGTTGCATTACTGCAAATCCATAGCTTCGGTATACCGCTTGATGCCCGTTTATTATCCATGCCCGATCGCTCGACTAGTGAGCTGTTACGCACTCTTTAAATGAATGGCTGCTTCCAAGCCAACATCCTAGCTGTCTGTGCAATCGGACCTCGTTAGTTCAACTTAGCGGTAATTTGGGGACCTTAGCTGATGGTCTGGGTTCTTTCCCTCTCGGCCATGGACCTTAGCACCCATAGCCTCACTCCAGCGTATATTATAAAGCATTCGGAGTTTATCTGGATTTGGTAGGATTTGACTCCCCCGCACCCAATTAGTAGCTCTACCTCTTTATAACTCAACCGCCAGGCTGTTCCTAAAAACATTTCGGGGAGTACGAGCTATTTCCCAGTTTGATTAGCCTTTCACCCCTACCCACAGATCATCCGGAAACTTTTCAACGTTTATCGGTTCGGTCCTCCAGTACCTGTTACGGCACCTTCAACCTGTCCATGGGTAGATCACAAGGTTTCGCGTCTACCTCCACTGACTATGCGCCCTTTTCAGACTCGCTTTCGCTTCGGCTGCGTGTCTTAAACACTTAACCTTGCCAATGAAGAGTAACTCGTAGGCTCATTATGCAAAAGGCACGCCGTCATCCCCAAAGGGGACTCCGACCGCTTGTAAGTACACGGTTTCAGGTTCTATTTCACTCCCCTGTTCGGGGTTCTTTTCACCTTTCCCTCACGGTACTGGTTCACTATCGGTCTCTCAGGAGTATTTAGCCTTACCGGATGGTGCCGGCAAATTCCCACAAGGCGTCTCCGACCTCGCGGTACTCAGGATACCACTATCCCATTATCGATTACCCGTACGCAGCTCTCATGCTCTATGGCCGGGTTTCCCACCCCGTTCCGGTTCTCTTTAATTTTCATATTGTGGTCCTATAACCCCGGCTATGCCGTAACATAACCGGTTTGGGCTGTTTCCATTTCGCTCGCCACTACTCTGGAAATCACTGTTGTTTTCTCTTCCTATGCTTACTTAGATGTTTCAGTTCAGCACGTTCGCGCATTTATGCAATCATTCTTCAAATGATTAGGTTTCCCCATTCGGAAATCCGCGGATCAATTCATATTTGCTGATCCCCGCGGCTTATCGCAGCTTATCACGTCCTTCATCGCCTCTGAGAGCCAAGGCATCCCCCGTGTACCCTTTCTTACTTTCTTCTACCATTGCCGCCTTTTGCTCGGCACGGTATGTCTTTATTTAGGTCATTAGTCATTCGGTCATTGGTCATTAGTCTTCTTGTCTTGCGACTCCAGACTTCCGACCTCAGACTTCGGACTTATGCCCTATCTGTTGTCTTCTCTTTCAATTTACTTCTTCCAATATGTCAAAGAACTTTTCTAAGTCTGTAGTCTTTAGTTCTAAGTCTTTAGTCTTGCGACTTCCGACTCTTTACTTTTGACTTCCGACTTAAACGTGGAGAATAACGGATTCGAACCGTTGACCCCCTGCGTGCAAGGCAGGTGCTCTAGCCAGCTGAGCTAATCCCCCGTTGGATGAGTTAATTAGTGATTAGTTAATCAGTGATTAGTTGTTTTTCCTAATCTCTGGTCTCTAATCGCTAAAACCTCGCAGCTGCGCTGCGTGTAGTCCCGAGCAGATTTGAACTGCTGACCCCTACATTATCAGTGTAGTGCTCTAACCAAACTGAGCTACAGGACTTTCTCGATTTCGGATTCCGGATTTACGATTTCGGATTTAGTCAATCGTGATTCGTAAATCATAAATCGTAATTTCTTACAATCTCGTAACCTTTTTAGTTAAAGCCATAACTAACGGCTTCATCTTTTGGGTTTTCCTTTTGTGTGTTTTTATTTAGTGACCAACCTTTGCCGGTCAACCAAAATATAAGAATAGAATCATGCAGGTAACAGCCACAGGCTGTTATGTTTTTTGTTGAAGAGTAGTTTTGGATACTGCTCCAGAAAGGAGGTATTCCAGCCACACCTTCCGGTACGGCTACCTTGTTACGACTTAGCCCCAGTTACCGGTTTTACCCTAGGACGCTCCTTGCGGTTACGCACTTCAGGCACCCCCAGCTTCCATGGCTTGACGGGCGGTGTGTACAAGGCCCGGGAACGTATTCACCGCAGCATTGCTGATCTGCGATTACTAGCGAATCCAACTTCACGGGGTCGAGTTGCAGACCCCGATCCGAACTGTGAACAGCTTTTTGAGATTGGCATCCTGTTGCCAGGTAGCTGCCCTCTGTACTGCCCATTGTAGCACGTGTGTAGCCCCGGACGTAAGGGCCATGATGACTTGACGTCGTCCCCTCCTTCCTCTCTATTTGCATAGGCAGTCTGTTTAGAGTCCCCATCTTTACATGCTGGCAACTAAACACAGGGGTTGCGCTCGTTGCGGGACTTAACCCAACACCTCACGGCACGAGCTGACGACAGCCATGCAGCACCTAGTTTCGTGTCCCGAAGGACTTGAGCGTCTCTGCTCAATTCACTAACTTTCAAGCCCGGGTAAGGTTCCTCGCGTATCATCGAATTAAACCACATGCTCCTCCGCTTGTGCGGGCCCCCGTCAATTCCTTTGAGTTTCACCCTTGCGGGCGTACTCCCCAGGTGGAATACTTAACGCTTTCGCTTTGACGCTGACTGTATATCGCCAACATCGAGTATTCATCGTTTAGGGCGTGGACTACCAGGGTATCTAATCCTGTTTGATCCCCACGCTTTCGTGCCTCAGCGTCAATCATACTTTAGTAAGCTGCCTTCGCAATTGGTGTTCTGTGACATATCTATGCATTTCACCGCTACTTGTCACATTCCGCCTACCTCAAGTACATTCAAGCCCTGCAGTATCAAAGGCACTGCGATAGTTAAGCTACCGTCTTTCACCCCTGACTTACAAGGCCGCCTACGCACCCTTTAAACCCAATAAATCCGGATAACGCTCGGATCCTCCGTATTACCGCGGCTGCTGGCACGGAGTTAGCCGATCCTTATTCTCAGAGTACATTCAACTCGTTACACGTAACGAGGTTTATTCCCCTGCAAAAGCAGTTTACAACCCGTAGGGCCGTCTTCCTGCACGCGGCATGGCTGGTTCAGGCTTCCGCCCATTGACCAATATTCCTTACTGCTGCCTCCCGTAGGAGTCTGGTCCGTGTCTCAGTACCAGTGTGGGGGGTCATCCTCTCAGATCCCCTAAACATCGTAGCCTTGGTGAGCCGTTACCTCGCCAACTAGCTAATGTTCCGCATGCCCATCCATATCCTATAAATATTTGATCATTCTATGATGCCATAGTGTGATTTTATGCGGGCTTAATCTCTCTTTCGAGAGGCTATCCCCCTGATATGGGTAGGTTACATACGTGTTACGCACCCGTGCGCCACTCTCATGGAAAGCAAGCTCTCCAATCCCGTCCGACTTGCATGTATTAGGCCTGCCGCTAGCGTTCATCCTGAGCCAGGATCAAACTCTCCATTGTAAAATGTTAAGTTTATCACTGACCCTATTATTAATAATAGAATCTGTAAAAATTATTCTTTCTACAGTATCCTCTTTCTCTTCTTTTCATAACTTACCTTCCAACTTTCTTTCGATCGTCTTCCGGCCGTTACGCTACATGATTATCTATACCTTATAAGAACTTTTCGCCCCCTCCTCGCGGTTCGGACTTTTTATTTCATTTCCACCTTTTTATCGGCTTCCAGTCTTTCATTTTCTATAACTAAAATCGCTTTAGTTATTCTTGCTTTTCAGCGCCCCTTTCTTTTGGGACTGCAAAGGTAAGAACCTTTTTTAATTTTGCAAACTTTATTTTTTTATTTTTTTCAGGTTGCTTTTTCTTCCTTTTAAGAACATCCCGCTATCTCGTTTGCGGGCTGCAAAGGTACACACATTTTTAACTTTGTCAAATACTTTGCAAGAAATAATCTAAGTGTACTTATAACACTGTGCAAATCAGGGAGAAAAAATATCCGAAAGTCGGAAAAGCCTGGAGAAAGTCTATGGTCGATGGTCCACGGACCATGGTAAATCTAAAGATGTAAACTATGGCCACAGGTAGAATCAATTTGAACTTTATTATTTGAGAGCGTTTGTGAGTAAGATTATAAGCCCCTCAGCAGTTCGTATACAGATACAGCCTACCTTATATATAACAGAACTTTCTTCCTTATATAATAGGTGTCATTTTCTTATATATATAATAGGAGCTCTTTTTTTGAACAATTGGTACCTATTAACTTGCTATATATGCTAACAGATAACAACTATGGACCATAGTCTATAGACGCTACTCACCATTCACTACTCACCAATAGTTAAAAGATGTTAAATCACACCTATATATATATAGCAGGTAAAACAAGCACCATATATTAGCCGATAAAATTATAATTGACTGTTTTATATTATTCCTTTATCTTTGCAAAATGTTTAAAAAGCAACTAACGTTATTAGCCGGTGTATTCGCATTATTAATTATTACATTGGGCAGTTGTAAAAGTAAATATGAAAAACTGCGTACCAGTAACGATAACGCCAAAAAATACTCAGAAGCAATTAAGCTGTACAATAAAAAGGAATACTCAAAAGCTTTAGGTTTATTTGATGACCTGGCGACACGTTACCGTGGCCGTGCTGAGGCTGAAGATTTATTTTATTATTATTCTTACACAAATTACAAACTGAAGGATTATACTTCAGCAAGGTACCATTTTAAAACATTTGCTGATACCTACCCTTCAAGCTCGAGGGCCGAGGAGTGCAGCTTCATGTATGCCTACTGTTATTATCTTGACTCACCGATCTTCTCGCTCGATCAGGAGAATACAAACAAAGCTATCGATGCCCTGCAGCTTTTCATAAACCTGTACCCAAAAAGCGATAGGGTGCCTGAAGCAGGTAAGCTGATTCAAAACCTGCGTACAAAACTTGAAGAAAAATCATACGCCAATTCAAAGTTGTATTTAACCATCAGCGACTATCAGGCTGCCGTTATTTCACTCAACAACACGTTACGTGATTATCCTGACACAAAATATGCCGAGGAAATTAACTTTTTAATTATCAAGGCGCAATATGAATACGCTGACCATAGCCGCGAAGATTTCCAGGAGCTTAGGTATAACCAGGTTATAACATATGCACAGCAATTTATCGAGAGTTATCCAACAAGCAAATATTTAAAAGATGCTAAAGATTACCTGAAAGATAGCCAGCAAGCCGTAGTAAAAGTTAAAGCTGTATTGGCTGAAGCCTATGGTAATCCGAAAAAAGCGGCAAAGATCGCTGCGAAAGATACTGTCAAAATCCAACCGCCATCAGAAAAAGGGAACGACAATAAAAAAATCCCAAATTAAAATTGATATGAACAATAATAACAATATAACCAAGCCTGCCGTAGCAAGCAGCACAGTAACCCGCGACCTACGCGAGTTAGATGTAAAAACTGACAATATTTATGAGTCACTTGTAATTATGTCAAAAAGGGCTAACCAGATCTCGAATAATGTAAAAGAAGAATTGCACCAAAAGCTTTCTGAATTTGCATCATCAAATGACAACCTGGAGGAAGTTTTTGAAAACCGCGAGCAAATTGAAATATCCAAATACTACGAAAAACTGCCTAAGCCTTCATTGGTAGCTATCCAGGAGTTTTTGGACGATAAAGTTTACTATCGCAACCCGGTAAAAGAACAACAATAATAGTTTCTGCCGTTGCCATGAACTGATTGTTTTAGGCAGGCCGTACTTATTTATACCAGTATCCCTTATTGAACATAATATGGGTACTGGTATTTTTTATTATAAAAGCAGGGGATAGACTAAAGCTAATGTGTATTTTTGCTTCATGCTTGAGGGTAAAAATATTGTTTTAGGCATTTGCGGCAGTATCGCAGCCTATAAATCGGCCTTACTTGTCAGGCTCTTAGTCAAAAGCGGCGCCAATGTACAAGTTGTAATGACCCCGGATGCTACCAGCTTTATCACGCCCCTAACACTTTCCACACTTTCGAAGAAACCAGTATTGGTCGATTATTTCACACCCGAAAACGGTGAATGGAACAATCATGTGGAATTAGGCTTATGGGCCGATCTTTTGGTTATAGCCCCCGCCAGCGCCAATACACTAGCTAAAATGGCCAATGGCCTATGCGACAATTTACTGATGGCAGTATACCTTTCAGCAAAGTGCGATGTATATTTTGCCCCTGCTATGGACCTGGACATGTGGAGACATCAGGCCACCCAAACAAATATAAACAAGCTTCAATCGTTCGGAAATATATTGGTCCCTCCAGGGAATGGCGAACTGGCAAGCGGTTTATATGGGGAAGGACGCATGGCCGAACCTGAAGAAATAGTAGACTTCATATCGTCGGCGATTAAAAAAAAACTTCCTTTAGCTAACCAAAAAATATTGGTCACAGCAGGGCCTACTTATGAGGCTATTGATCCCGTTCGTTTTATAGGGAACCACTCATCTGGCAAAATGGGTTTTGCTATTGCAGATGAACTGGCGTTGCTGGGTGCCGACGTCACCCTCATTTCAGGGCCATCTGCCCAGTTGAACAAGCGATCGTCAATTAGACGTATCGATATAACATCTGCGGCCGAGATGCTTGAAGCCTGTGAACTTCATTTCAAAAACTCAAAGGCTTGTGTGATGAGCGCCGCCGTGGCTGATTATACCCCAAAAGCCGTCGCTCAGCAAAAAATTAAAAAAAATGATGGTGACTTTAGCATCGAAGTAAAAAAAACGGTTGATATTTTAAGTTTATTAGGATCACAGAAAAAGGACGGTCAGATACTGGCGGGCTTCGCGCTGGAGACCAATGATGAGGAAAAAAATGCCATCGAAAAACTAAAAAGGAAAAACCTTGATTTTATTGTACTAAATTCGCTTAATGACGAAGGCGCCGGATTTAAAAAGGATACCAATAAAATAACCATTATAGATCGCGACTTGCAAAAAACCGTTTACACCCTTAAGAGTAAAGAAGAAGTAGCCCGCGATATTTGCAATAAGCTTGTTGAACTTATAAAAGAATGAAAACCGTTTGCTTGTATATTTTATTGTTTTTAATAAGCGGCATTGCTGCCGCCCAAGACCTGAATGCCCGCGTCCAAGTAGTTTCGCCTAAAGTACAGACCACCAACAAACGGATTTTCCAGGCGCTTGAAACTGCCATGAAGGATTTTTTGAACGGCCGCAAGTGGTGCGCTGATCCTATATTACCACAGGAGCGTATTGACTGCAATTTTATACTAAATATCACCAACTGGGATGGCAGCAGTAATTTCAGCGGCGAACTTCAGGTGCAATCCTCAAGACCAGTCTACAATTCAACTTATACATCTACATTAATAAATATCCTGGATAAGGATGTTGATTTTACCTATACCGAAGGACAGATCATAGACTATACTGATCAAAATTTCCAAAGCAACCTCAGTTCGATCATGGCTTTTTATGCCTATATAATTGTAGGCATGGATTACGATACTTTTTCGAGATTTGGCGGCACCCCCTATTTCTCTAATGCCCAAAACGTAGTTACCAATGCGCAAACTTCGTCATACAAAGGCTGGAAAGCTTTTGATGGCTCTATAAACCGTTATTGGCTTGCCGAAAACCTGAACAATAAAATTTATCAGCCACTGCGCAGCTTTATGTATGATTATCATCGTAACGGGCTGGATGTTATGTCGGACAATGCAGGCAGGGGCCGTAAAGTTATTACAGACTTGATTCCTGTACTCTCACAACTCGACCGGCAGCGTGTCGGCTCTATGCTCCCTTCTGTATTCTTTACTGCCAAAAGCGATGAACTTGTATCCATTTTTGGCAAGGCAGATTCGCAGTCGAGAATCACGGCTATGAACATATTAAGCCAGGCCGACCCTGCTAATGGGCTTAAGTACCAGGCGCTGCAGAAAAATTGATTTCGGAAGTCGGAGGTCAGATTTCGGATTTGACACATAAAAACTTACGAAGTTTTGAAAACTTCGTAAGTTTCAACATAGGCTGTACCCGTTTAGTCTATAGCTAAATCTCCCTGTAACATTACCCGCCTTCCACGTGTCTTTTAATTAAAAATCAGGCTAATCAATAAAATCTCTTGATCCTGGTCAAAAAAATAAAAAATTATTTGCAAATACGAAATCTATCGTACATATTTGTACGAAGGAATTCGTATAAAGATTTAAGATGGAAATAAAACCAACAGAAAGCGAACTTGAAATATTACAGGTGATCTGGAAAAAGGGTCAGTGTACTGTTCGCGACGTACATGAGGAACTGGCAAAAAACAAGGATGCCGGTTATACCACAACTTTAAAATTGATGCAGATAATGCATGATAAAGGTTTGGTTGAACGCGACACAACGGCAAAGACCCACCTTTATAAGGCATTGATCAGTCGTGAACAGGCACAGCAGACCGCTTTGGATAAGATATTATCCACCGTATTTAAAGGTTCAACTTCTGATCTTGTGATACAGGCATTAGGTCATCACCGTGCATCAAAAGATGAGATAGATGCGATAAAAAATTACCTGGAGCAGTTCGGAGGATAGAGATTAGAGGCTGGAGACTAGAAATTGGTTAAATCTGAAAGGAAAAAGATTTTAAATAACAACAGCAATGCAAAACGTATTATATAACATCAGCCAGGTTTTAGGTATAACTATTATCCACTCCCTATGGCAGGGGTTATTGATCTATTTTGTTTTACGGATTATTTTCATCGCTGCCCCGTCATTACCCGCGGAAAAAAAATACACGCTTTCTTTTGTTGGAATAGTATCCTTATTTATATGCTTTGCTTATACACTTTATATTGAAATAGGTAACTATAATTGGATTAATGTAAACTCAGCCAATGCATCGCCGTTACTCCCCTATTTAAAAATACCTGCCAATTCGGGTCATTTTATTAATGGTAAACTCACCTATAGTTTCATGTCTCGTTATCTGCCATATATATCCATCATATATTTAGCAGGATTGCTGGTAAACGCGATGAAGCTTGTTTTTGCGTGGAATAAAATCAGGCTGATTAAAAGATCGATACTACCGGCCGAACAAATGCAGCAGTATATCAGCAAGCTTTCAAAAAAATTGAATATTACTCAATGTGTGCAGATAAACTTCAGTGAACTGATAGATATACCTTGTATAGTAGGATATATTAAGCCGCTTGTTCTTTTGCCGGTATCGATAGCCAGTAATCTATCCGCCTGCGAGATTGAGGCCATTTTATTGCACGAACTGTCGCATATTAAAAGGAATGATTATTTACTAAACCTGGTGCAGCAGGTAATAACAGTGCTGCTTTTCTTTAATCCATTTGCACAATTGATAAACCGCATTATAAACCAGGAACGTGAAAACGACTGTGACGATCTTGTGATAGCAAAAACGCAAAAGCCGCTGATCTATGCCAAAGCACTGTTAAAATTGGAAGAAACCAGAAAATCAGATTTACAACTGGCCATGTCGGCAGTTGGGAAGAAATACAACTTATTAAACAGAATTGAAAGGATCATGAAAACAAATAAACCAACCGGCAACGTACGCCACCTGGTAATAGCATTATTTTTATTGGCGGGAAGCCTGGGCAGCATCGCCTGGTTTAACCCAGGTGCCGCTGCAGTTAAGACTACTGCTAAAGCAACCGGAAATTTAAAATCAACACCCGCAATTAACTTGGTGGTGCCTGCATATCCCTCGTATGCGGATAAAGGCCTGCAGGAATTAAAGGATTCCAATAAATACATCTCGCCCAACGATACATCTAAAAATAAGCATAAGGGTAAAATTGTGATCGTTGATAAAAACGGTAATAAAAAGGAATACGAAGCTTTTGACGAGATGTCGCCTGAAGCAAAGAAAGAATTCTTTAAACAAAACCCTTCATTCGATACAACAGCTTTTGATTCGCTCGCAAAATTCTATTCAAGCAAGGCCTGGAAAGAACAGATGGAGGCCATGAAGAGACAAGGGGAAGAAATGAAGAAAAAATTCGATAGCCCCGAATGGAAAGCGCAAATGCTGGCCATGCAAAAACAGGGTGAAGAGATGAAAAAGCAATTCGACAGCCCGCAGTGGAAAGCACAAATGGATTTGATGAAGAAACAGGGTGAAGAAATGAAGAAAAAATTCGATAGCCCCGAGTGGAAAGCGCAAATGGAGTTGATGAAGAAACAGGGTGACGAAATGAAAAAACAATTTGACACGCCTGAGTGGAAAGCGCAAATGGAGCGGATGAAGAAACAAGGCGAGGATATGAAAAAACAATTTGACAGCCCCCAATGGAAAGCGCAAATGGAGCTGATGCAAAAGCAATTTAACAGCCCCCAATGGAAAGCGCAAATGGAAGATATAAAAAAGCAGTTCAACAGTCCGCAATGGAAAGCCCAAATGGAACTAATGAAGAAACAAGGCGAAGAAATGCAAAAACAATTCAACAGTGCCGACTGGAAAAAAAATATGAAGGAACAGAAATGGATCTTAAAAGATTCCACTGGAACCCAGATTTATTATGTGCCTGATACTGCGGCAAATGCCAAAAAATCAACGCAACCGGTAAAGAAAGAGAAGCAATAATTAAAAAATATAGATATCAGCGGTTCACTTATCATTGACAGTCATGGAAAACGTATTGTATAACATCAGCCAGGTTTTAGGGATAACAATTATCCACTCGTTATGGCAGGGCCTGTTAATTTATTTCCTGTTGCGGATGGCTTTGATGTTTTCCGCCCATATATCCTCATCAAAAAAATACTGGTTTGCAGTAACGAGCCTTGTGGCTATAACCGGATGGTTTATCTACACGCTTATAAATGAGATCCATATTTATAACTGGCTGGCAGTAGCGCCTCAAAAGTTGTCGGCTATGCCGCTGGTGCTTGAACTTCCGGAAGACGTACGCAGGTTTAATGACCAAAGCATCCGCTACTATTATAGCATTGAAGGATATCTGCCCTACATAACATTGCTTTACGTTGCTGGTCTGTTGTTCAATACCACCAGGCTGATATTAGGCCGCAGAAAGATCAACATCATTAAGCAAACCATGAGCATTGATATTCCACTGCAACGACAGGTGAACCAGTTCAGAGAAATGCTTGATATAGATCATAGAGTAAAAGTAGGGATAAGCAAAATGGTTGATGTGCCTTGCATGATCGGCTATTTTAAACCTATTATCCTTTTACCGATTACGCTATCAACTTACTTATCTACTGAAGAAATTGAAGCCATTTTGATGCACGAACTTGCGCACATTAAACGTAACGACTACGTAGTAAACCTGCTGCAGCAGGTATTATCAACGCTATTGTTCTTTAATCCCTGCGCCCAATTAATTAACAGAATTATTAACGAAGAACGCGAAAACAGCTGTGATGATTTGGTAATACAATCAACACCAAACCCGATCATTTACGCAAAAGCACTATTAAAACTCGAACAAACACGCGAAAATAACATGCGGATGGCTATGTCAGCCACCGGAAAAAAGTACCAATTACTAACTAGGATAGAACGTATTATGAAAACTAAAAAACAAATTCCGAGCGTGCGGCCTGCATTACTGGCCATGCTTATATTAACCGTAGGCATTGGCTGTATCGCTTTGCTTAACCCTCAAATAGCACAAGGTAAAATATCTGTAAAATCAATCAGACCAATTATCAGTAAACTTGCTACCGATACTACAGTAAAGACAGCCGCCAAGTCGCAAAAAGCCGCGACCAAAAAAGCGGTTAAACCAATCTCGTCAGCCCATATTACCAGCAATGTTGTAATAGCAAACGAAACTGCTGTTTCTACAGATAGCAGGCGCCATTTCAATACTGACGATTTTGATGATCCTGAATTAAACAGGCTATCAGATGAGGTAAATAAATATGGTGAGGCAGTAAACAAGTATTATCAAAGTCCTGAGTTTAAGAAATTAGAGGAAGAGATGGAGCAAAAAAGCAAAGAGATGGATGCTTTTTACAACCGGCCGGAATTAAAAGCGTTACAGCAAAAACAGGAAGCGTTTGGCGCTCAATTCGAAAAAAACTGGGGCGATAACGGCGAAACCGGCAAATTGGGTGAGCAGATGGGCGAAATAGGAAAAAAGATAGACCAATACTATAAGAGTCCGGAGTTTAAGCAAATGAACGAGCAGCTTGAAAAGAAATATAGCATAAACCCTGATAAATATTATGACGACCGCGAAGACGAGAATTATAAAAAATATGAGGCCGAACTTGATACAAAGATCTCACCTGAAATAAAACAGCAAACTGCCGAACTGAAACAACTGGGCGAAAAAATGCGCAGCCATTATAATTCGCCTGAACGCCGCAAACAACAGGAACAAATGAGGGCGATGAGCGATAGCATGCGTAAAGCCTATAATAATCCTGCAATTAAGCAACAGCAGGCCGACATGAGAAAGCTTAGTGAGCAAATGCGCGCTTATCAAAACAGTCCCGAAATAAAGCAACAAAAAGAATTATTACACGCAGCCAGTGAAAAATTACGGGCGTACACCCATTCAGCAGCATTCAGAAAACGTATGGAAGTTTACAAAAGCATGAATTGGAGATACTCTGACGATAACAGACCGGAGAAACCGGAAAAGCCCGAGAAACCGGAAAAACCGGAAAAATTCAAAGCTGATAAATTAGAAAAGCCTGAGAAACCGGAAGCACCGGAAAAACCTGACACCAATTAATTTATAACGATCCGTATTATATTAAAAAGACTGGCTTTTGAATAAGAGGCTGGTCTTTTTTGTTTGTAACCTTCCTTGTTAATATCGCATCTTATAAATAAATAATTTGCATTTAAATTCTACCTAAAATTACGAAGATGATGTCCCTGACAACAAAGCTGACTAAAACCGTCCTCCTCCCGTTAATATTTGCAGTGGGATCAGCAAGCCAGTGCTATAGCCAAATCAAGTATGATTATCCGCCAACAGGCAAATTGGTTGATGCCGGCGGGCATCTGCTGCATTTAGTTGTAATGGGAAAAGGAAAACCCACTGTAGTGTTTGAAAATGGCAGTGGCGATTTTTCCTTTATCTGGGAACTGATCCAACCCGAAATATCAAAAATTACTACAACGGTGGCTTACGACAGGGGCGGTTACGCATGGAGCGAAGAAGGGCCGTTACCCAGATCTGGCAGACAATTGGCTTATGAACTGCATACTGCCTTGCATAACGCGGGAATTGATGGGCCTTATATTATGGTTGGCCAATCGTATGGGGGATTTTTGGTGCGATCATTTGCACGGTTTTATAAAAAAGATGTTGTTGGGCTTGTTTTGGTTGATGCCCTGAACGAAGATTCGAAAATAATTATAGATCACAAACCTGTGCGCATCCGCGACTGGGCAAAAGGGGAACATGCACCCGAACCACAGAATATGGTAAAAAAGAATATTGATTCAAGCTTATCAGCGGAAAAAAGCAAGGTTGTGTTGGATACGACGATAGAACCACCACTTGATAAATTGCCATTGAGCATCCAAAAATTACAGGTCTGGGCACAATCCCAGCCAGTCTATAGAAAAGCCGGTGGTAATGAAATGAATTGGTCGCCCGAGGACGTTGCCGATATGTATACCAATAGGGGGAAAACCGATTATTTGCTTGGTGATATTCCATTGGTGGTACTTTCCAGGGGTGAGGGCGGTTATTCAGGAATGCCGGATTCTGCCGCACTCGAAAATGAACGTGTAAAATTGCAAATTGAGTTAACCCACCTGTCGACAAACAGCAAAATCATCTTCGATAAAAAAAGCGGGCACAACATCCATTTAGAAGACCCTGCTTTGGTTATTGATGCGATTAAGCAAGTTATCAATGCTTATAAAACGCATGGTAGGTTGAAGGTTGATTAGGTTAGATTGGGTTGGTTAGGTTTATTTAGGCTGAATGCCTATTTGATCAACTTAATCAACTACTCACTTAATCAACT
>Ga0206898_10117_pt1 | contig 23850 bp, 16 predicted proteins | sample Alteio_BWOrgHeat_50_FD_153237 | JGI IMG/M metagenome (GOLD analysis project Ga0206898, IMG submission 153237) | Enriched cells from forest soil in Barre Woods Harvard Forest LTER site, Petersham, Massachusetts, United States -... | ecosystem: Environmental > Terrestrial > Soil > Temperate forest >...
GGTTGATAAATACATTTATAAAGCTTATGAAGACCAAGGCCTGGCAACTCACGTCTGACTTGTGCTACTAATTCCAACACTATCAATTCCATTTGCTCTGTATCACTCAGATGCCATTCCTTTTGATAGAATGCTTGTCGGGATTTACCAAACAGTTTACAAAGTGGCCCTACACCCATCCTTGTAATATGCTTCTCTTTGATCAGCATCACGGTTTGGTACCACGCTTTTTTCGCACCGGAACCTTGAGCTCTTTCTCTGCATAATCAATCATAGAATTCAACCCATAGATAAGTACATTGGCTTTTTCCAATGCTTTTTCTAATTGTTTGATCCGCTGTTTAAGAGCTGCGGAATCTTTTTTCTTATTCGGATCCATTACCGCTAAAGTTATAGCTCCTTTTTCTAATTTCTTCTTATAGAGATTAATCCAGTTGGTTAAAATATGAACATTTGGCAAATGATAGCTTTTGGCTACTTCTTTTACAGATTGATTACGATACATAACCAATAAAACAAGCTTTTCTTTGAAATCCTCGGAGAAGGTAAACTGCTCCAACATCTTTTCTTTCATCTGGAATAAAATTATTCCAAAAGTGTAAACCTATAGCCGTATGAGACCGTTCAGTACCTGGTACTTTTCGTTCCTGTAGTTGCAAACTACAGGCATAGCCAATTCGTAGACTATAGTCTACGAACAGCGGAGGCGTGACTTTTTGTTATCTTTGAATGCTATAGCACACTCATTCCGTGCAAGTTAAAGCTATTGTCATGAAGGTTATAATACTTTTATTAGTTATAATACTTTTTATTTGCTGCAACGGTAAACCCGTGTTTGATTCAAAGTATACTGTTGAGATAAATAGCGTTACTACCGGTGAATTCCCTGGTATACCTATCAAAAATGTTTACAAAATTAATAGTAAATCATATGAGGATGCCTATATGCAAGCGTTACATAAATATTATGCTTCCTTAACGAGCGCCAGGATTTTATCGGGTCCTAAAGTGCTCGGCTTTGTTGTGAGAGATAGTTTAGATCGTGATATAAAGACAAAACTTTCAAAGCACGTTATTGACAGCTTGACGAAGTTAAGTCTCATTGAACCAATAAAAAAATGAAAGGGTAGACACCACGCCGTTATTGTAATTGTTTAACCGGTTTTCAGAACGTCCAGAACAAGCAATCCGTGTCATTCTGGAACAGAGTGAAGAGTATCCTCCAATATGGATAAACGCGTGCTTTTGTGGCGTAGAAGATCCTTCGCTCTCGCTCAGGATGACATTTTTTTGAATATTCTAATCTTCCGAACAGCCATTAGGCAACTCCTACTGGAGCCCCCCACTGCCGCAAGCGTCCCCGCTTTTTGGTCCGCATGCTAAGTAACCAACTATTTTGGTCACAAAGAAAGACTATCAAAATACCGCCGTCGTACAAATACGTCTAACCAAAATACGATTGCAAAACTTATAAAATATAAACCTTCAGGGTTGTGGAATTTGTAATTGCGCCCCGTGAATTAAAACTACAAATGTTTAGGTAATTTAGAAGTTGAGATTGCGTGATGTAGCATAGCGCATACTTTGCGCGCTGCCACAAGCGCGGACGCTTGCGGCAGCGGGGGACGAATGTTTGTGAATTCAGCCATCAGAAAATTATATAATTTCAATTTCTAGTATTCATCAAAGGTAAGCACCACTATTGTCCCTGCGGCCTTTTCATGTTCATCATATTTATCGATAATTTTCACCTTCGAATTGCGGCTATTTAACAAACCATCAAGGTTAAGACGGTTTTGTGTCAGGTAAATACCCTTAGATTGATGGGACGATCGCCCCCCATTGAATTCGTTGCGTTTTGACCGTTCCCTGCCTATTCCGTTGTCTTCAATAACACAACTAACAGAATTACCCTGGGTGCTAACAGTCAGGCTTACATTACCGCCATCTTCTTTAGGCATTATGCCGTGCCATATGGCGTTTTCAATAAATGGCTGAATAATAAGGGCAGGTATCTTTATTGATTTCAGGTCTGTGGCCCCATCAATATCAAATTGGTAAGTGAATTTGTTGCCGGACCGCATTGCTTCGAGCTGAACATAAAGTTTACATGTTTCTAATTCATCATATAGTGTAATTTCCCGTTCTTCAGAATTTTGCAGAATAGTGCGCAGCAGTTTTGAAAAAGTAGTTAAATAAGTAACCGCTTTATCGCCCTCGCCCAACTGTATCAATGATTTAATTGAGTTCATACAGTTGAAAATAAAATGCGGGTTCATTTGGGCCCGCAGCGTTTTCACCTCAAGTTCAAGCAAGTTGTGCTCCATTTTTTCTTTTTTAATCCTGAATTGCCGGATCAGTTCGTTGGCAGACAACCCCAGGAAAAAAGAAAATTTCCTGTTCAAAGTGGTGCCGTTTAAATTCATTTTAGCCGCAAGCATCTCAACACTTAATTGGGAATCATCTAAATGCTGTTCTATGATCTTAAAAGTCCTTTTCAAAAAGTCGTCCTGCATATCAGTGAAAGAAGGCAATGGGTTTTCTTCTGTCAGCTGTTCAAGGAAGCGTTTCCTTAACATTTCCTGGCCATGCAGTATATTCTTTATTTTGGTCCGCAATTCATCAACGCTGAATGGTTTTGTGAGATAATCATCCGCCCCTTTTTGCAGTCCTGTTATCTTACTTTCATAGGTGGTTTTTGCTGATAAGATCAGGAACGGGATATGTGAGGTAGCAGGGTTGGTTTTTACTTTATCGCAGAACTCAAACCCGTCCATTACCGGCATCATTACATCTGATATGATCAGGTCTGGAATTTGCGACAATGCCACTTCAAACCCTTTCCCGCCATCTTGTGCAGTAATTACTTTGTACAACGGTTCAATACTATCCCTTAAAAAGTCCCTCAGCTCCTGGTTATCTTCGGTAATAAGTATGACAGGGATGTTGTCATCTTGCCCTTTAACAATGTAGGTTTGATCAGCACTTTTAGTTGAGAACCCGGTTGCTTTTGCAATGGGCACAACTTCAGGGTGATCATCTTTTTCTTTTGCCGATAAAAGCGTGGTTGTGATAGTAAAAACTGAACCTTTGCCTTTTTCACTCGCTACGGTAAGTTTCCCATTCATCAGGTTTACAAGTTCGTTCACCAGGGCCAGGCCTATTCCGGTACCTTCATACTTGCGGGAGAGCTTATTGTCGGCCTGGTAAAACCGGTCAGTAATAAACGGGAGTTCATTTTCATCAATTCCTATCCCGGTATCCTCAACCTTGAGCTGAACTGTAGATGATTCAGCTGATGCTGCTATTTTGTTAACGCTAACAAAAACGTTGCCCTTGGCAGGCGTGAATTTTAGCGCATTGCCAACAAGGTTATTGATGATCTTTTTCCAGTGTTCTTCATCAAATAAATATTCGCCCTCAAGCTGGTTGTCACAACGTAGTTCGATCTGTTTTTTGTCAGCCTGTTCTACAAACGTTTTAACAAAATCGTTAATGTAGTTGCCAAAGTCCCCTTTTGATAAAGTAACCGATAATTTACCGGCGTCGAGCTTTGAAATATCAAGCAACTGGTTTATCAGGTTAAGCAGGTAGCCAGAGTTTTTAAAAACACTCTCCAGTAGTTTGCCGGGATCCTTCAGCTCTTCGGGATGTTCGAGGTAAAATTGTGCCGGCGACATGATCAGCGAAAGCGGGGTCCTCAACTCATGGGTGATATTTGAAAAAAACTTTTCTTTCATTTTATCAATCGCCCTTAACTTTTCCGACTCTTTTTGTTCAAGTATCATTTTATGCTTCAGCCTTAGCTGCCTGATGCGGTTCCAGATCAAAAAGCTGATAATAGAAATAACGATGCCGGCAATAATAATAAGCAGCCTTCTTCTTGAGGCTTCTTTGGCTTCGGCTGCAGCCTGTTCCTTTTCGCGTACCTGCTGGTTGAAGGATAGAGCCTGTGCCTGCCTTGATTTATCAAGGCTGAGCATACTATCTTTGGCCAGTGTTGCAATTTTTAAATACTTAAGGGCTTCATGCTCATTTTTTCCTTCAAAAGAGTCAGCTAACAGTGTCCCTGCATTAAATAAGTTTTCCTGGTCGCTAAATTTCTGTGCATTTGTCAAAGCCTTTTTAGCGTAAAAAATAGCTGAATCAGCCTGGCCATTTTTTTTATAGATCCTGGCCACATTTGTGAATACAAAACCTTCGTCCCTGTTCCTCTCTTTGTACTTTACAAAATTTGAAATATACCGCCTGTAATAGCTTAACGCTGTTTCATCATCCCCCCGTGCCAAATAAATGTCGCCGAAGATGCGCCATGAATAGAGAATGTAACCGTAGTCTGGTCTCACCATCGCTAATTTGTAAGCCTGTTGTGTAAATATTAAAGCAGAATCAAGCCGGCCCATTTTCAAATAAGTATTCCCAATACATTGTATGGTGTAAATATTGTCTTCCGGCTCATTTCGCGACAGGTAGTACGATTTAATTAATTGTTTTGCTTTAAAATAATGATTGAGGGACTCCCGGTAATAGCCTAGGCCCCTGTAATTATGGCCAAACACAAGATGGACAAATCCCGTTTGAAATTTATCACCCATTTTTTCGGTTAGTGCAAGCTCTTTTTGCGCATAATTTAAGGACTCCAAATAATTACCGGTTTCATATAACATATAATCGATACTTGCCAGCTCCCAACGTTGCCCGGGTTGAGAATAGCGAAGTTGTTCATTTAGCAGCAGGGAGCGTTTATAGGCAACGATGCTGGAGTCAACTTTTTTTTCGTTCCGGTAGGCCTCCCCCAATTTCTCCAGTAAAATTATTTTTGCAGTATCCGCTTTTGTGTTGGCGATCAGGTGTTTCAGGCTATCGATCTTCGCCTCGCCAACGCCGTTGGTTGGTATAATTTTGCCCTTGTTTAATTCGCTGGTGTTATTGGCATTTTCTTTGGTTCCGGTTGCAATTTTGTAGTTGTCCTTGCCTTCGTAAAAATTATATAGCTCAGTTGAAGCATTATAGATATTTTCCTGGTCGCTGTATTTCTGTGCATTTGCCAAAGCTTTTTTGGCATAAAAAATAGCCGAATCAGGCCGTCCATTCTTTTTATAAATCTTTGCCACATTTATAAATACAAATCCCTCATCCCTGCTATTCTCCTTATACTTTACAAAGTTCGAAATATATTGCCGGTAGTAATTCAGCGCGGTCCGGTCATCCTGCTTGGCCAGATAAATGTCGCCAAACATGCGCCAGGCATAGAGAATGTAACCATAGCCTGGTTTGGCCACCGCTAATTTATAGGCCTGCTGCGTAAATATTAAAGCAGAGTCCAGCAGGTTCATTTTTAAATATGTATTACCAATACATTGGATGGTGTAAATATTATCTTCGGGTTTGTTTATCGACAGATAGTAAGACTTAAAAAATTGCCTCGCTTTAAAATAGTGATTAAGCGACTCCCGATAGTACCCAAGTGCCCTGTAATCATGCCCAAATACCAAATGAGCAAAGCCCAAATCAAATGTAGATTTTAACTTTTCCAATAATGCCAGGTCACGGGATGCGTAGTTTAGTGATTCTGTATAATTGCCCATTTCAAATAACAGGTAATCTATCGCTGCCATATCCCAGCATTGTTTTAAAGGCCAGTATTTGTATTTTTCATTTATTTCCAACGCACGCTGGTAAGAAAAAACAGAGGAGTCGACTTTTTTTTCATCCCGGTATGCTTGCCCCAATTTTTCATACAGGTCTATTTTTGCAGTATCCGTTTTTGTGTTGGCGATCCGGTGTTTCAGGCTATCGATCTTGCCTTGCGCAACACTAAGGAGCGGTGCGGTAAAAATAAAAATGACCAGGCCTTTTTTTTTAAATATGTTGGAGATAATATTTAAAAGGCTGCTTTCCATCTTTTAAAGTTAATGACTATTTCTGTCTTTAACGACCTTCGCGCCCGGCCATAAAGCAGGCTCATTTTAAACCTAATTTCTCTAGCAGCGCTTCTTTTCTTGCTTTCGACACCATTAATTTTTCATTGGTGTTCATCACTACATAGCCGCCATCCGTCCTTATGTAGTGTGTTACTGCGTTTATATTGACTATGGTTGAATGATGGATGCGGACAAAGATTTCGGGCGGCAGCATTTCTTCAATGTCCCCAAGCGTCCGGGAAATAAGCAGAGAATGTTTATCAGCAAATACCACCCTGGTGTAGGCGCCATCTGCGCTGCAATACAAAATTGCATTTACCGGCGCAAATTCATAGCCATCCCTGTTTGGCAGCGCGATCTTTTGATCATGTGATGGCTGCCTGATGTTTTGCAATAAGTTCTGGATATTTAGTACACCTGATGATGATAAAATTTTTTGCTCGGCCTTTTGCACGGCTACCTGCAGATCGGTGGCATCCACGGGTTTAAGCAAATAATCTACCGCGCTGATCCGGAAAGCCTGGGCGGCAAACTTATCATACGCAGTGGTGAAAATGATGCAGAAATCAATATGTTCCAGCATCTCCAGCATCTCAAAACCATTCATCCATGGCATCTCAACATCAAGAAAAATAAGCCGGGGCCTTAATTTCCGTATGGCAAGGATCCCCTCTTTTGCTGAATTACATTTGGCAACCACATCCACGTTAACACAATATTTGGATAGATCCGTTGCAAGCGAATCAATACAATGCTGCTCATCATCTATAATAATTGAACTTATCATATTAATTTTTTACAAGCAGTAAATTGGTTTGCCACTATTGCCTTTTATTGTCAGCACTATTATGAATTGCACTTGAGATATAAGCAGTTATCTGTATAAAGTTATAAAGCTTTTTTATAAACCAGCGATGCTTCACAGCAAATAGCCATTATGAGTTGATAACTGTTTATCCCTGGTTAACAGTTGGATGTGCAGCCCTTTTTTTGGGGGATGATAATTTCTGTATCCCGGCCGCCCCAGCAAAGCGTTAGTTTTTTTGGCATGCGAGATTAGCTTATTTAACGATACAGCAATAATGCCAATTCAAATACCGCAATTATCAAGCGCCCATTGTATGGCAAAGCAGCTAAAAATAGCTTTGATATTAGCTTAATGTGGTCGCCAAATGAAGAGAAAGCCCGTCATAACTATTGTGGTGGTAAGCATACTAATACTGTATGGCTGCTCAAAAGTTATTTATACTAATAATCAGGTAATGGACGGCTATAAAACAAAAAGCAGTATAGCGGCAAAATTCGGGGCGCCTGATGAAATAAGAATGGCAGACAGCGTGGAAGAGTGGCTTTACAAATATCAAGTCTCAGCCCCATCTATTGACCGTCCGTTCAAATCATACCCAGATGCCAGTACGGCCAGCGTTGTGAATTTTAATGTATATAAGAGGTTCATCCTATTTAGCATGGACATGAATGGGAATGTAATAAGCTGGCAAACTGAGGGCGTAGATTTTAAGGTAACGAAACCACAACCCGTTGCAACAATTGCTGTAGTAGTTATCGGGATAGCCTTAATTGTCGGCCTTGTTGTCATAGTTGTAGACTCTGTCAATTTTCCTTTTACGCTCACACTTTGATAATGAAATAATTTAAAGGACACCATATAACTTTTATTAACCTTAAAACCAGGTAGTATGAAAAATCCTTTCATAATAATAGTAGCAATCGCAAGCATGCTATTACTGTATAGCTGCTCAAAAGTTATTTACACTAATGAACAGGTAATGAATGGTTATGAAACAAAAAGTAGTGTAGCAAAAAAGTTCGGAGCCCCTGATGAGATAAAAACTGCCGACAGCACGGAGGCATGGCTTTACAAATATAAATCCTCGGGGTCGTCAATTGACCGCGAGTTTAAACCGTACCCTGACGCCAGTACAGCCAACGTTGTAAATTTCACCCTATATAAAAGATATGTAATATTTAACATGAATAGGCAAGGGAACGTTACAAGCTGGCAATGTGAGGGGGTTGATTTTAAGAAAAATAAACCCCAACCTGTCGCAACAGCTGCCCTAATAGTTGCTGGGGTAGCCTTAATTGTAGGCCTTCTTATTGCATCTGCCAATTCCATAAACTTTTCGTCTCCCTGGCATTAACGGTGTAATGTGGCATCACCATATAGCATTTATTATTCACCAAACAGTATAAGATGAAAACTTCTGTTATAACCCTAACATTGGTGGGCCTGTTATTAATGCTCAGCTGTTTAATAATTTACAGGAGCAGGAACGTAATAAATAATTTTAAAACAAAAGACAGCCTATTAAAAAAATTGGGGGCGCCAGACGAGGAAAGGACCAGCGCAGGGATACAGGAATGGCTATATGAATATGATATTGCGGCTTTACCGACCAACTATCCCATTGAACGGTACCACAACCCAAATACGGTTAATGTGGTAAACTTTAATGTGTATAGAAGATACCTGATCTTTACCATGGATATCCGTGGAAACGTTTTGCACTGGAAATCTGAAGGTTTGAATTTTCCAAAGATAAACCCTGAGGCTACGCAAACAATTGCGTCAATCACGATAGTGATGGGTTTGGTTATCTTCCTTTTTTATTTTACCAATAATTTGCTGCCCAGGGTAGTTAAACATTAAGCGCCACCGCAGGCTTTAATATTCCCTTGTATTACGCTAATAATTAGGCAACCCCAACAAGGCCCCACCCTCAAGCTATTTAACTATGAACCATGAACTATCAGCCATGACCTCCCCTGCCCTTCGCACTTTCGCACTATTTTACCATATTTGCATCCTTTAAACAGCAAGCACAATAAATTTTGTTAAAAGTTGTTAACGTAAACCCGTTTTTTTAAATTAAGTTGTAAAAATCCTGATATTTACCCTTCGATAAACCATTAGTCGTTATCCATGCAATACAAAAAAATAAATAATCTTTTAGGCTGGCTTTGCTTTGCCATCGCTTCAGTTACCTACATCTTAACTTTAGAGCCGTCCGTAAGCTTTTGGGACTGCGGTGAATTTATTTCATGTGCCTACCGTTTACAGGTTGCACACCAGCCGGGATGCCCTGTATTTGCGATGCTGGGAAAGGCATTCTCGCTGTTGTCGTTCGGTAACAATGCCAAGGTGCCTTATTTCACCAATATGATGTCGGCCTTTGCCAGCGGCGCTACAATAATGTTCCTTTTCTGGACCATCACAGCGCTGGCTAAAAAGATGCTGCAGGAAAAAGCTGATGAGGCTATTGAACAATCACGCCTTATGCTTATTATGGGCGCGGGTTTGGTTGGCGCGCTTGCCTTTACCTATACCGATACCTTTTGGTTCTCGGCTGTTGAAACTATCGTATTCGCGATGTCGTCCCTTTGTACCGCCATTGTGTTTTGGGCGATATTAAAATGGGATGCCCACGCCGATGAACCCGGCGCAGATCGCTGGATAGTGTTTATCGCTTATGTTATCGGCCTTTCTATAGGCATTCACCTGCTTAACTTATTGACTATCCCGGCCATAGCGCTTGTTTATTACTTCCGCAGGGGTAAAAATGTAAATGCAGGCAGCGCTATAGGCGCCTTTTTAATTGGCGCGCTTATATTGGTTTTTGTGCAGTACGGCATAAGGGGCTATACCATAAAAATTGCTGCGTACTTTGACCTCTTCTTTGTAAACTCGCTCGGGATGGGCTTTTGGAGCGGCGCTTTTTTCTTCTTTTTAATTATTGTGGCCGTGCTGGCAGGTGGTATCTGGTACAGTATAAAATATAAAAAACCGCTGTTAAACCTGGCGTTTTTGTGTATAACCTTCATTTATTTCGGTTACAGTTCATTTGCGTATATTCCCATCAGGGCGTCGGCGAATACCAACCTTGATAACTCACACCCTGATAATGCGTTTATACTTTACGGCTACTTGAACCGTATACAATACGGCGAAAACCCGCTGCTGTTTGGTCAGTATTTTGATGCGAAGGTTATTGACCAAACCGAGGGCAATATCATTTACCGCAAGGGCAAAACTAAATATGAAAACGCGGGTAAAAAGCAAAATTACGTTTACGACCATACGACTTTTCTTCCGCGTATGTACAGCAATGATGGCCAGGACCCTCAGTTTTACCGCCAGTGGCTGCAAATGGGCGAAGGGGCTGCCCCCACTTTTGGTGATAATATGAAATGGCTGTTCAGCTGGCAGATCTACCAAATGTATGTGCGTTACTTTCTATGGAATTTTGTTGGCCGCTATAATGATGCAGATGGCCAGCAAAGTTCGTCGGGTATTGACGGCAACTGGACCACGGGCATTGGCAATAGCGAAAAAAACCTGCCAAAATCCGTTATCCATGGCACAACCTATACACCATTATTTGCCCTGCCGTTGATTATCGGCGTATTGGGCTGCGTATACCATTTTCAGCGTAAAAAACGCGATGCACTGGTAGTGCTCCTGCTTTTCTTTTTTACCGGTATAGCAATCGTATTATATGTAAACCAGCCGAGTATCCAGCCGCGCGAGCGTGACTATTCCTATGTTGGTTCATTTTACGCATTTGCCATCTGGATCGGCTTGGGCGTAATTGCACTGGCCGAACTGCTCAGGGTTAAGGTAAGCCCTAAAGGCGCCGCCATTGGCGCCACAGCTGTGTGCCTGTTGGCCGGACCTGTATTGCTGGCAAAAGAAGAATGGAAGGCCCACGACCGTTCAACTAAAATGACCCCGCATGATATGGCCTATAACTATTTGATATCGTGCCCGCCAAACGCCATTTTGTTTACTTATGGCGATAATGACACCTATTCGTTATGGTACGACCAGGAAGTTGAAGGCATCCGTCCTGATGTGCGTATAGTGAACCTTAGCCTGTTCACCGGCGATTGGTACATCCGCCAGATGCAGAATAAAATGAACGAGTCGGCGCCGCTGCCAATTACTATGCCTTTTGATAAATATAAAGAAGGTGTACGTGATGTGATCTATTTTGATGATAAAAAGATCCCTGGCCCGGTTGAGATCAAAGATATTTTTGATTTTATAACATCAGACGACAGACGGATGATGGACCAGTATCAAAGCGGCGATTTCGGCAACTACCTGCCAACCAAAAACTTTAAGATGACCATCAATCCTGATGATGTTTTAAAGAACAATGTGATCACCCCTGATCAAAAAGATAAATTGGCTACAGAGATGACATGGAAATTCACTTCGAATTACATCACCAAAGAAAACCTTGCCATGATCGATATATTGGCGCATAATAACTGGGTAAGGCCAATCTGCTTTACTACTACTATAGGCCAGGAAAACCTGGTAGGCTTGCAACCTTATCTTTACAAGGAAGGATTTGCTTATCATCTTATACCATTTAAACCTGATAGCGCCGTTAAAGATCAAATGGGCAAGATAAACAGCATGGTAATGTATAATAACATGATGAATAAGTTTAAATACGGCAATTTTAAAACTGCCAAATATTTAGACCATGAATCAACCACCATGTTTTTCCCGGTAATGATCTCTACTTTCCTTGACCTTACACAGGGATTAATAAAAGATGGTCATCCCGACCTGGCGCTTAAAGTACTGCACAAATATGACCAGGAAATGCCCGAGATGACCAATGGCCTTGAAGTAGCTGATCGCAAAACCATCCTGGCACAAATATCATATCATCTGCACGATGCTGCTTTAGGCAACAAACTTGCAAACCAGGTTGATGGCTATATAACCGATCAGCTTAATTACAACTATTATTTGATGCAAAACAATTCGGGCGAATTTAGTCAGCGGGATGTACAAAACGGACTGTACTTTTTAAATGGCTTGATAAGCATTACAGGTGAAAGTAATGAAACAGCTTTGAACAATAGGCTTAAGGCGCAGTTTAAGGATTATGAGACAAAATTTGGGTCTATTTTGCAGCGGCAGCAATAGGCAACATACGCCTGTTTTAATATAAACAACTGAAGCTATCAATCCTCTTCCCGGAAACCGGGAAGGGGATTTTTTATTTTCTTTCTGTATATTAACATTCTGGAAACATAAGGTCTGTTATTTCGTCTAAAATAGAAAGAAGCATATGCATACTATATTAGGGGCCGGCGGGCCAGTGGCCGATGCACTTACCCGCGAACTGTCAAACAATAATGAAACCGTGCGTTTAGTTAGCCGCAGGCCAATTGTTAGCGCCGGGAAAAATATTACCTGGCGAAAAGCTGACCTGTTGAACTATGCCGAACTGACCGAAGCCGTCAAAGGCTCAACGGTGATCTATTTAACTGCCGGACTTGTTTACGACAAAGAGGTTTGGAAAACACAGTGGCCGGTGATTATGCAGAATGTGATCAATTTGGCCAAAGCAACCAACGCCAGGTTGATATTTTTTGATAATGTTTATTCGTACGGGTTGGTGGATGGCCCCATGACAGAAAGCTCACCTTATAACCCCTGCAGCGTAAAAGGCGAAGTGCGGGCACGGATAGCCGAAAAATTGATGGACGAAGCAAAAGCAGGAAATATCAAAGCCAGCATAGCCCGCGCCGCTGATTTTTATGGCACTGAAAACCTGAACAGCTTTTTTGATATGATGGTGCTGGATAAATACGCCAAAAAGCAAAAAGCGCAATTGATAGGCGACCCCGGAAAGCTGCATAGCTTTAGCTACATACCCGACATGGGAAAAGGCATGTACCTATTAGGCCAGGCCCCAGAAAGTGATAACCAGGTATGGCACATGCCGACTGCCGCCGCTCTTACGGGCAAGCAGTTTGTTGAACTGGCCGCAAAAACTTATGCCGTTGACCCAAAATACTTTGCCATAAACAAGCTGATGTTATGGGCTTACGGCCTGTTTAATAAAACTGTTATGAATACGGTTGAGATGTATTATCAATATGACCATGATTATATTTTCAATTCCTCGAAATTTGAAAAGGCTTTTAATGTGAGGCCCACGGGTTATCAGGAGGGGATAAAGGTGCTGTCAGAAACGTTGTATAAGAGTGTTCACTGAATTTAAACATTAAGGATTTTTTTTGAAACGATACAGCGCCAGTCCCAAAGGAATAGTATTGCTCCAGCGGAGCAAAATATTGGTAGCCAATAATCAGCTGCCAAATTAGCGTGCCGTAGGTACGTTACTTAAGTTTCATATCTACGGCATGCAAACAATGTACATTTAATTTTCTACCCATATTTTGTGCCGATGGCACATTTGTAAATTTTCTTGTGTTAAAGTTATTTTTAATAATATCCTGATGTATGTGCCTTATTCTAAAATTATTCAACAATTACTTTGATTTATCATCTGCACATCCGCACATTTGCACATCCGCACATTAAATAAAAGCACATCAAATAACATGATCCACAAAAAGACAAGAACATATATCCCAGCCGACCTTGAAATTAAATGGGAAAACCTGGAACCGATTTGTAAAGAATTACGCGACCGTCCTATAAATTCCGTTGAAGAACTCGAACATTGGCTATACGACAGAAGCGAACTGGAAGCTGCTTTGGAAGAAGACTTTGCCTGGCGCTACATCCGCATGACCTGCGATACCACCGACGAGCAGCTGCTTCAAAATTTCCAGTACTTTGCAACAGAGATAGAGCCGAAGATTGCCCCTTTCAGCAACGAGCTGAACAAAAAGCTGGTTAACAGCGAATGGGTTGATAAGCTAAACGGCGAAAAATATTTTATCTACATGCGCGGCGTAAAGAAATCACTGGAACTGTTCAGAGAAGAAAATATACCTATTCAAACCGAGATCCAGGTTGAGCAGCAGAAGTACCAGTCTATTACAGGTTCCATGTCGGTACATATAGATGATAAGGAATTTACTTTGGAGCAAGCCTCTGTTTTTTTAAAGGATACCAACCGTAATAAAAGACAGGAGGTTTGGGAAAAGATCACCGCTCGCCGTTTGCAGGATAAAGACCAGCTTAACCAGCTTTTCGATCTATTGCGCGGCTTAAGGCATAAAGTAGCGCTGAACGCTGAATTTGAAAATTTCAGGGATTATATGTTCCAGGCGCTTGGCCGTTTTGATTATACGCCGCAGGATTGCTATGCTTTTCATGAAGCTATTGAAAAAGAGATCGTCCCGATACTGCGCGAGAAGGCCGAAAAACGAAAAGTTGCCCTTGATATAAGGACCCTCCGCCCCTGGGATACAGAGGTAGATATTTCCGGGAAACCGGCGCTTAAGCCATTTGACAACGGTAATGAACTGATTGAAAAATCTATCCAGTGTTTTAGTAATATCAACAGGTATTTGGGCGAGCGCCTGGAGATCATGAAAGACAATAATTTGTTCGATGTGGAAAGCCGCAAAGGCAAGGCACCAGGCGGTTATAACTACCCGCTATCAGAAACCGGCGCGCCATTTATTTTTATGAACTCGGCCAATACCTTCCGCGACCTTACGACAATGGTACATGAAGGCGGTCATGCGGTACATACTTTCCTTACCGCCGATCTTGAACTGAACGACTTTAAACACTGTCCGAGTGAAGTTGCCGAACTGGCCTCCATGTCGATGGAATTAATTTCTATGGATAACTGGGATGTTTATTTTGATAATAAAGAGGATTTGAAACGCGCCAAACGCGATCAGCTATTTGACGTGTTGAAAACCCTTCCCTGGGTAGCAGTAGTTGACCAGTTTCAGCATTGGATCTATACTAACCCGGATCATACAGATGATGAGCGCACCGCAGCCTGGATCCAAATCTATGAACGTTTCGGTGCCGGTTTTGTGGATTGGAGCAACCACCCGGAGGCAGAAGCTAGCCTGTGGCAAAAGCAGCTGCATATTTTCGAGGTACCGTTTTACTATATTGAATATGGCATGGCGCAATTGGGCGCGATAGCCGTATGGAAGAACTATAAAGAAAATCCCGAAAAAGGCCTGCAGCAATACCTTGATGCCCTGAAGCTTGGCTACACGAAAACCATTAAAGAAATTTATGAAACAGCCGGAATTAAATTTGATTTCAGCGCTGCTTATGTTAAAGAATTGGCGGAATTTGTGAAGGGGGAGATGGATAAATTATAAAGTAACAGGTTCAGTCGACAAATAAAAAGTGGATAATCACTCGATCATCCACTTTTAAAATAAACCTGGTTCTGCTTTTAAGTTTGTAAATCAGATTATCAAGGATTAACAACGTTCGTTTTGTCAAGTTCCAAAAGCGGTTTTATCATTTTTGAAGCTTGTAAACGCCAGTTGGTTTGTAAAGCTTCGTAACCTGTATAAGCATTGTATTTTTTAAAGTTTAACTTGATAGCTCCAACCTTGTACGGGCCGACAATACCAATTAATTCTTTTTCATCTTCCCTATCGGGGAGTGAATACTTGAAAACATAATAGACCGATCCGTTTTTTATAATGCTTCCTAAAAGCTTAATTTTTTCCGGATTGCCATATTCATCTTCGGAGATATATTGATAAAGGCATAATTTTGCAAATTCGTCTGGTTTCTGATATTTAAGCGGCACTTTATCCAATTGTTTTTGATCGTTATAAGCTTTCATTAAATCATAACGTGTACCTAAGCTATCCAACAGCTTTATAACCAGGGATTGATTATTGGGCAAATTATTGTTGATGCGGGCAATAACCGCTTCCGGGATGTAAACACCCTTGGGGTCTTTTTCAATATATTTTTTTGTTAATTTGTCATTAAAGTCTTGCGACTTTATTTTTCCCATTAGTTGCATATAGTTGTACATCGATAGACTATATCCATATTTGTCACTATCTTTTTTTGACAGATAATCATCTATATCGTCATTTGCAAAAGCCATTATTTTTAAATAGTCAGTCTTGATAGTTTTATCGTAGCTATCATTCTTTTGGCTTGCAATATTGTTGGCGGCCCTTAAAACATAGTCCCGGTAATTTTTATGTTTAATAAATGGCAACAGCTGCTCAAAATGTTCAGCGGCAAACTCAACTGAATCACTGACCGGCGTAAAAACCTTATAAGCTTCTTTTACCTTTAAAGGAGGATCAGTAACAAATAACTTCAGGTAAATATCAAATCCCGTTTTCCTATTTATAAAGGGTACGGTATTTAAAATAGCACCTTTTAGGTCGTCCTTTCCATGTAAAGTTGCGTACAAATCCGATAGAACATTAATTGTCGAGTCGTTATTAACCGTTTTTAAGCCGTTTATCAGTTTATGCCTGGTGCCGGTTGTTGAAGTATCGTCCGGATAACTTCGTTTCAGGGCAGCATAAACGTAGGGGAGTTCGGCAGGCTCAAATTTATAAAAAGAAAGTGCCCCTAATGCCCCCGTATAGGTAAGTGTGTCTGCTGACCCAAGATCATGGTAAATTTTTTCAGCTTTTGAAGAAGCAAAATCAGCTTTTTGAGAAGGATGTGTTATTTTAAATGAACCATAAAATGCATTGCCTGACTTGTCAAACAACTCAGCATTCTCTACGCGTCCAGTTAAACAGAAAAAATTGTTACCTTCAATTAATATACGACTTCGCCTTCTAATACTTGTTCCCTTTTTTATTGTCAGCAATTCACGTCCCTTTATGCCATCAATTAACACAGTATCAACTTTTAACAACGAATCCTCATAGCCGACGATCTCTTTCGTTATTTTACTATAGAGTGAATCCTCGTTTTCAATCCGGTAGTAGGGACTAATCTTTGAATGTTGAAAGTCATAAAATCCGCCTGAATTTGGATTTGTTGAAAAGTACATTACCGTATGATTAAGATAGCGGATGTAACTTAAGGATGTATCAGGTTTGATCAGTGGTTTTGAAACCATTTGCAGTTTAAAATTTCCACTGTCGGGCTGCAAATTGTAATAATCGGGCTCTGCATAAGGCAGAAGTTGGAATGAATCAAAAAATGGATCCTTTTTATTGTCGTCCTTTAAGTCGCTCTGAATTATTTCTTTAAGAAGCATGTAGATCCTGTTTCCCCTTACAAATAACTTTATATCGGCATGATATCCGCCAGTTAAAATTGCTTTTACTTCCCACCCATCACACTCGCCAATCATTATTTTGTTTGGGCCGGAAACTATCTTTCCTTTACCTTTAAAATCATTTATCATACTGTTCAACACTGCGTCCTTGTTTCCGAGAAAGGTCCCTGCGGGATAATCATTATACCTAACCAGATAAGATTTGGAGGAAGTCGTATCCGTACTTAGGTACATGTTGAGTGTAAAGCTAATATCCTTACCGTGTATTTTGGATGGGACCTCCCTGCTGATAAGCTTTGGCTGGCCCGGGAGTTTTACAGAAAATGCACCGATTGTATTTGTATATGTTATCCAAGATTCGGCAGCTTTTTGAGGGATTGGGTAATAAACAAAAGAATTAAAGAACCGATCAACGTATGATTGGCTTAAATGATTGTGTTTTGATCCGACATAAAAATAATAAAGTAAATTATTTGCCAGTATCAAGCGCACACGCAAGTAGCCGGTTTTACTCCGGATTAGTAATTCAGTGCATTGGGCACCTTTGAACACGAAGTCTTTTTTACCGATAATACTATTTTTTTTGTTTTTGTTTAAAAGACTTATGGTTTTATCAATTACATCTTTACGGTTTGCCGGTTGTTCAAGAGTGCCCTTAGGAATAGCATAAAGCCCATAATAAATATCATTTGCCATGTCAGGATAAATAATATTCTCTGTCCCGTTTAATTTATTTTTGATAGGGACACCCGGAAAGTTTATGGAGTAACCTAGATGCTCATCTATGTGTTCCGGCCAATCCATTTTCATATAATCAATATGGTACGTATTGGCAACACCTGTAAAAGCTGATTTTACCGGGCTTACATTATAACCTGCTTTTTTTAAAATGGCAATAACACCATCCGGCCCCGGTAAATGCGCTGCGCCTACGGCAGTAAAAAGGCTTTCGTTGGTCATATATCTGATCATACTGCTTGCCATTACCTTATTACGGCCGATGATTACAGAATCTAACGTGCCTGTTTCTTCTATATATTTATAGATCGCCTCTAAGTCACCGGTGCTATAAATTTTTATCATTTCTTCCTTGCTTTCGTCCTTGCCACTGCCCATGCTATCGTCCAGTAAATCGAGCAGTCTTTCTTTTACAACATCTGTTGAACCAAAATACTCGTTGATTTGTGTCGAAGCTTCCTCCAAACCAAATATGTTTTTATTAAGCGTGCGCGCTATCCCGTACAAATAAGCATCGATAAAAGAAACTTTGTCATCTGGTTTGTCATCGTTGGGCTCCATTAATGATTCTAATAACACAGGATTTGTTTTACCCATAGCGTAGCCATTTTTATCCTGGAATTTCTTTGCTAACTTATTGTATTGTTCTTTACTAAGTAACTTGTCAATGCTCCGCAGCGAGTCGTTGTTCTCCAGAAGCTGAAACATTTTGCTCATTATAGTATCCGGATGAACTTCCAGGGCAAAACGGGAGCACTTTTGCAAACAGAGCATTACCGAATCGCTGAAATTAAAAACACGTTTATCTTTAACATGCATGGTTCCAAAAAGGTACGACGGTTTGCTGAGCCCGTTGCCACTAATTCTCCATAGCAGGCTGTAATTTGATTTTTGTTGTGAAAACCCGGTTGATGAATAAAAAGAAATGAATAGAATAAAAAGAAGTCTGAGGATGTGTTTCTCGCTTGCCACAATTAAGGTATTAGGTTAGTAAACAGTAAATTAAATTCAAATATTATCGGTTTTAAATGCAACCGATTGTTCACCTAATGTATGAATTTTTCCGCATTGCCACGACGCTATTATTCTTTACTTTTTCAAAAAATGCTGTTCGACCAAATGCATTCATTATTTCTAACTAACTGCAATAAAAAGAGCGAATGCTTTCTTATAAAATCCGTTAAAGCCCCTAATTAAAACCAAATCGGTATTTATGGGTTAAATATATTATGAAAAAGATATTAATAAGTTTAACCCTCATGTTCTTTGCAATGTCGGGGTTCTGCCAGCTTATCAAACCGGTTAAAATTGATAGCCTGGTTACAGTTTCATTACCCCCGGGTTACCAACAGAAAGATACGTTAGGTCACAAGCTATTTTCTGCAAATAGTTTATACGGCTATATGGTGGTTATAAGCCAGGCTAATGAAAAAAACAATACGCCGTTAAAAAAGGAGAAGGACCTTAACAAGGTGCTAAAGAATATCATTAAAGATATACAGGGACAATCTGCCGGAAGCAGTGCCCAATTTGTTCGCGATACCACTGTTGGCAGATTGAAGGCTAAAACTTTCAGGTTAAAAACTGATGATGGCAACGGCGATGTTCAGTACCGCAACTTTGTACTGCTTTACACACAGGATGCCACCTATACTTTTGAATATGTTTACCCGGAAAACCGGGCCGAACTTATTAAAGATGAGCTTAAGGCATTTACTTCGTCCATCCGTCTTTCACCCGACCTTCAGCGAAATGATCAGTATTTGTCTAACGCCGAAGGCATGTCGACCATAGCCAAGGTGGGTATTTTTGGCGGCGGCGGCCTGCTGATAATTCTTGCCGTTGTAATGGTAACAAGACGTAAGAAGAAATTAGCTATTGGTTGAGGTTAGTGATTAGAGGTTGGAGATCAGAGATTGGTTATTGTCAATTTCTGTCTCCAACTTCTTATCATACTTCTGATTTCCGATCTCCGACTTCCGACCTCGGGATTAAACCCCTGCTCCATTTTGGGCTGTGTATAAATTTTTTACTATCGATCCAGCTTATCCAAAAAATAGTTAAAAACACGCCCATTACTGAACCGCCGATAACATCTTCAAAAAAATGTTCGCTAAGGTACATGCGCGAAAAACCCACCATAACACCATAAAATATCAGCAAAATACTCCAGCTCTTATTTTTTATAAGGTAGCTAATCAAAACGCCCGTTGCAAATGCTGTTAAGGTATGCCCGGATGGAAAACTATGGTTGCTTAAAATATCTACACCCTTTACAAAATGCAACTTATCCAGCTGATCCTTAAAATATAGTTTGGGCCGGGGCGCATCGAAAAAGAATTTTGCTATTTGTACGCTTAAAGAGGTGACCAAAAAAGTAGTTATCATTAAAAACGCAACCCTATAGTTATACAGGGCCAGGATTGCAGAAAGTATAACTATTGTCCAGCCGTTGCCCAGATCGGTTATATAAGGTTCAATGGTATCCAAAAGGTCGTTATACCGGGCATTAACTGCAAAGTAGATCTCATCCTTGCTGTAGATAAGTTTGATGACAAAGCAACCGCATAACAGGATTAAATAAAGGATGAAAAACAGCCTGGTCCGTTGTATGACCTCTTTTATGCTAATATTCATCGTGCAAAATAAGCATATACTTACCGAATAAAAAAAAATGGTTATGTTTACGATGGATAGTCAAAAATCACAAAAATTAGATGTCGAACAGTTTATTTCGCAGGAAGTCGATTGAGAAAATATTAGCAGATGCCGAAAAGGGCTATGCAGACCATGAAGGGGGCGGTGTTAAGCTAAACCGGGCGTTAAAAGTTAAGGACCTTACCTTTTTAGGAATAGCTGCAGTAATAGGGACCGGGGTTTTTACAGCTATCGGTTCGGCCAGCTTCCATGGGGGGCCCGCGGTAATATTGCTCTTTACTTTTACCGCGATAGCCTGTGGATTTGCTGCTTTTTGCTACGCCGAGTTTGCCTCTGCCGTACCGGTTTCGGGCAGCGCGTATACTTACTCATATATTGCTTTTGGTGAAATTTTTGCATGGATAATTGGCTGGGACCTTTTGATGGAATATGCCATCGGAAATATTGCCGTGGCTATATCGTGGAGCCAGTATTTTGTGAGGGTGCTTGCCGGATTTGACATACATATCCCGGCGTGGATGACAATGGACTACGTGTCGGCCCATACCGGTTTTAATGACGCGGCAAAACAAATTACCGGCGGCAAAGGCCTGAGCTCGTTAGACGAAAACCTTGCCAATGCTTATAACGCGTGGGTACATGCCCCGGCTTTGGGTAATTTCAGGATCATCATGAACGTGCCGGCATTGCTTATTGTGGTGCTTATTACTTACATCGTTTACATTGGTATCAAGGAATCAAAAAAAACCAACAATATCCTGGTGTTAACCAAATTGGGGATCATTGTTTTGGTAATTGTAGCGGGTGCATTTTATGTTAGCCCTGGCAACTGGCACCCGTTTATGCCAAACGGTTTTGGCGGCGTAATGAAAGGTGTTTCGGCTGTGTTTTTTGCTTACATAGGTTTTGATGCCATCTCCACTACGGCCGAAGAGTGTCAAACACCGCAACGCGATTTGCCGCGGGCTATGTTTAATACCCTGATTATTTGCACGGTACTTTATATTATCCTCGTTTTAATATTAACAGGGATGACCAATTACAGCAAGCTTAACGTGGCAGATCCACTGGCTTTTGTTTTCCAGGACCAGCATTCAAAAGTAGGCAACTGGATCTCGGGGATAGTGTCTGTGAGCGCCATAGTTGTGATAGCATCGGTGCTGCTTGTATATCAATTGGGGCAGCCCCGTATATGGATGAGCATGAGCAGGGATGGCTTACTGCCTAAGGTGTTTTCACGCATTCATCCTAAATACCATACGCCTTCATTCTCAACTGTAGTTACCGGTTTTGTGGTGGCAGTACCCGCATTATTTCTTAACCTTGATGTGGTATTGGCGTTAACCAGTATAGGTACATTGTTTGCCTTTGTTTTGGTTTGCGGCGGCGTGTTGATGCTAAACAGCCAGCCACAGAATAAACTTTATTCAAAGTTCAAGGTGCCTTATTTAAATGGCAAATACATTGTACCTGTTTTATTTTTTGCCTGTTTTGGTTCTATTTTGTACTGGGGGCCGGGATACTTCCACGAGTTGATGACCTCAGAGGGTATACCGATGATGATATTTTTCGTTGTTGCCACAATTGTAATGGTGCTAACATACATTAAGAATTTTTCGTTGATACCTGTATTAGGCCTTTTAAGTTGCTTTTACCTGATGGCGCAAGAAAGCTTCACTAACTGGGCCCGGTTTGTTATATGGCTTGTAATTGGCCTTACTATTTATTTTTCTTACGGATATAAAAACAGTGTAGTTGCAAAAGAGCGAAGGGTAGTTAAGCTTGATAAAGAATAGCATCTTATCGAAAAAACGTTTTATTCCTTGTACCCTATGATTATTACCGAAACTATCGGCTATTTAGCCGCTTTTGGCACAACGGTATCCTTTCTGCCTCAAGCTATTAAGACTATTCGGACCAAGGATACATCAGGTATTTCTTTGTCCATGTACGCGCTTTTTACCACGGGTACCTTACTGTGGCTCATCTATGGCATTATGAACAATAGCCTGCCGGTTGCAGTAGCTAACGTGATCACATTTCTGTTCGCCAGTATTATTTTGGTGTATAAGATAAGGTATAAATAAGTTGTAATAAGTTGTAAGGGTTAGAGGAAGTTGTAAGGGTTGTAATAAGTTGTAAAGGTTGTAATAAGTTGTAAAGGTTTTAACTTTTTACAACTTATTAAAACTTCTTAAAACTTCTTAAAACTTCTTACAACTCATTACAACTTCTCCCCAACTAATGGTTTTTCTTCTTACTAAGCCATTTTTGGGCTTTAAAGGTTAAGAAGGCCGAACCTGCTCCTACAACCGCGCCGGCAAATACATCGCTCGGATAGTGGACGCCAAGGTATAATCGCGAGTAGCCAACTGCAGAGGCGTATAAAAATGAAGGCGCTATTACATACCATTTGGGGAACGACATGCTCAGTGAAGTGGCCGTGGCAAACGCCAGGGAAGTATGCCCGGAAGGAAATGAATAATCTGTTTCGTGCGCTTTGGCGAAAATAATATCCGGGTACGTAACAAAGGGCCTGTCGCGCTTTGTTATATCTTTTAAAACAAATGATACGCCGCCTGCAATCGCCAGTGATATGCCTGTGTTCAGCCCCTTTATTTTGAGCTCTTTGTCATCACTCGCAAATCCCACGGCCAACATGGTCACTGGTGTAGCCGCATCAATATAAAGTGAAGCGTTTGTAAAGGACACCCAAGTGTGGTCGTGAGAGTTAGGAGGAGAATTAATATAGTTTAATAATCTCAGGTCGACGCTTTGCGCAAATACCCCCGAACCTAAAAACAATAAAATAAAAGCTAATAATATTTTGTTCTTCATTAATGGGGCGTAATTTTCCGGTAATCTAAAATAACATTCTGAAATAATATTGAATTAGATCAACGGACACGATGAATCTCTACTGTTTCAGGCGCAGTAAGCATCAAGGGGACTTTCTCCACAGTAACAAAGCTTAGGTCGAGCCCAAAGTTGCGTTCTTCGGATATGCTTATTTTTTTGAGGTATTTGTAGAATTCCATGATGAAGCTTTCATAAAGCGAAAGGCCATGGGATTTTGAAAGTACCTTTTCAATTACGACAAACCTGAAATCGCCGACAATTTTGTGCCGGTTAAGCGATTTATAAGTGCTGGTGATATCAACTTCTCCTTTTTTCACCAGGTCTTCAACCACTCTTCTGAACAACAGGTTTATTTGTTGTTCAACCCTGAAACCAAGTTTAAAGTCAATCCTGATCAATTTATTAGGGACCAAAAAATTAACCTCATACTCCTTTTTATAAGGCTCATCCACAACATCAACGTGCACCAGCCAGTAAACATCGGCACGCTTGGGTTGCTTTTGCAGAATGGAGTAAATAATTTTTGATTCTATTTCCGAATCGAAGTTCGCGCTGGTTAAATACACCAGTTGCGATGCGTATTTGGGAACAGTCTCATCATCGCTCAGCTCTTTCAGAATGCTGAAATAATCGTCAATTTCAATAAATTTAACGTAGCGGTTCCTGATCTTACGGGC
>Ga0206898_10119_pt1 | contig 23702 bp, 17 predicted proteins | sample Alteio_BWOrgHeat_50_FD_153237 | JGI IMG/M metagenome (GOLD analysis project Ga0206898, IMG submission 153237) | Enriched cells from forest soil in Barre Woods Harvard Forest LTER site, Petersham, Massachusetts, United States -... | ecosystem: Environmental > Terrestrial > Soil > Temperate forest >...
TGAAGAAAGTTGAATATGCATTTTGCCGGCCTGTTAAATTATAAACGCCTATGGTCCATGAATTATGCGTTAATTGATGCACACGGTGATTGCCTTCGATATTTATGGAGAAATCGGACCTGAAATAATCAGGAATCCGGTAGGCATTACGATCAGAATAGAAAACCCTTTCAGATCCGCCATATTCATATTTGGCTATGGGTAGTGTAATTGGCCGGCCGGTGCTGTAAGCAACATCCAACGATATGCTGTACCGATGCGTAAATTTGTAATTACCTGTAAAGTTAAAAGCATTGGGTTTATCGTAGTTTGCAGGGTAATACGCACCGCCGTTTATCAATTCGCCGGCATAGGGATCATCCTGCTTTAAAAAAGTTCGTGAATAGGTATAGCTTAGCCAGCCGTTCAGCTTACCGGCGGTTTTTTTAAGCAAAAACTCCGCACCGTATGCTTTTCCCTGTGTGTTAATAATATCCTGTTCAATGTGCTCATTCAATAGCAACACCGCACCGCTTTTATAATCCAGGTAATTCCTTATTCGTTTGTAATATACCTCTACCGACATTTCGAGCGTGTTTTGTTTCGCATTTTGAAATAGGCCCAATGATATTTGATCGCCGCTCTCGGGCTTAATATTAGGATCGCTTAACTTGTACACATCTGTAGGTGAAATGGATGTTGAGTTTGATAGTAAATGGATGTATTGATGCAAAGTATTATATCCTGCTTTTACCGACAGGTTGTCGTTTAGTAAATAACGGGCCGAGATCCGGATATCAGGAGCTCCGTAAGTGCTGATGATTTTACCTTTTCCGTAAGCGGTACTATCTAAAACATTGTCGGGCTCTTTTGGTAAATTGGGTGCATAAGTATCAATTGTTTGGGGGCCCAGGTAGTTATACAGGTTGTAACGTACACCCGCGCTGATAGTAAAATTGGTGCTTACGTCGTATTTATCGCCCAGGTATAACGCGCTTTCAACTGCCTGTTCTGGCGAAACTACCTGTGGTAGAACGAGTGACCGGGCGCCATCCGGCTCAAATGTTCCGGGGTTTATGTTATAGTAAATGGAACTCAGACCGAAATTAATAGTGTGTTTGTTGCTCAAATAATAGGTAAAGTCGGCTTTAAAGTTTGATTGCGTAATGTTGAAGCCCAAATCGTAGCCATTTACCGGGTTTGCCGTGCTCGACACATCATATTGATACCTGTCGACACCGGCGCTTATCAAACTAAATACCTTATTGCTGAAATTGTGCTTCCATTTTAAGGCAGCGCTGCGATTACTGTATGAATAGGTGGTATCGCTGTTCAGTTTAAACTTGTCGTTACTGATGTAGCCCGAAAGGTAAATATTGTTTTTTTCGTCAACCTGGTGACTGATATCAAGGTTCACATCATAAAACGATGCGGAGCTGTTTTTATAAGCCTGGGGCAATAATTTAAGGAGCCAATCGGAATAGGTGGTACGTGCACCAAGTATAAAGGATGTTTTATCTTTTATGATGGGGCCCTCAACATTCAGTCTGCTGGTTAATAAACCTATACCGGCCGAGCCTGTGAATATTTTCTTGTTGCCCTCGCGATTGGTAATTTCCAGTACTGATGATAAACGCCCGCCAAATTTTTCGGGGATGCTGCTTTTATAAAGTTCAATATCTTTTACGATGTCGGGGTTAAAGGCCGCAAAAAATCCAAAAAAGTGAGCCGGGTTATAAATGGTTGAGCCATCAAGCAGGATGAGGTTTTCGTCGGCCGCGCCACCGCGTACGTTGAATCCCGTGGTAGCTTCGCCAACCGAAGTAACGCCGGGTAGCGTTAAAACTACTTTTAGTACATCGGCCTCGCCAAAAGCGGTAGGTATTTGTTTAATGTTTTTGATATCCAAACGGGTTACGCCCAGTTCAACACTGCGCACGTTGGCCACCTTATCCGCCGATATTTTAACCTCTTTTAAACTGTTTACCTGCTCCTGCATTTCGATATTCAATTTGCCATCGGTGTATAGTATTATCTGGCGGCGGGTATCGCGCATGCCAAGGCCTCGTATATTTAGGGTGTGCCTGCCACGTGGCAGTGATATGGTGAAATAACCAAATTGATCTGTTGCAACGCCTGTTTTAGTGGCGGCTACAAATATGCTGGCGCCTACAACAGCCTCGCCCGATTTAATATTGCGTATGTAACCGCTTAACGTGGCATTACCACCCTTTATACTGTTTGTGCGGGTGCCTATCTCATAAATTTTGTTTTCGGTAGTTGCCTCGGCTACTTTTTTATCACGATCATCGGTATAATCAGCAACTGCATTATTTTGCTTGTTTGCCGGCACAAGAGAGGCCGTTTCGGCAAAACCAGGGGCGAGATCAGTCCTGATTTGACGTCCCTTTGTAAGAAACACCTGCTGCTGCGCCGTAACCGAAAAATGATAGTCGGTACCCTTAAAGGCCATATCCAATATGTTTTCAAGCGGCTTATTACTAACCTGCAGGGTTACCTTTAAACTATCGAACTGCGAGCGATCATAGTAAAAGTGATAGTTGCTTTTTGATTCGAGCTCGGTAACAAATTGCGTAATGTTTGCCTGCTGTACATTAATACTAATCAACTTTGTGCCATTTTGCTGAGCTGTCGCCATTTGCAAAAACAGAAACAGGCAGATACTAATAAGGAAAGTTTTTCTCATATTATTTGGTTAGCTGGTCGTAATAGGTTGCAATTTTAACCATCGCTTCTTCGGGGTTTCTGCGATATTTAATATCATTAGTTCTGGCGTATTGCTGCAGCTCCCTTTTTTTGTCTTTAAAAATGGATAGCAATGTTCCCTGGCTACTTACACTGTAATAAACACTTCCTTTACGGATGTAATAGTCCTGGGTCAAATCAAAATAAGATTCAACCTCATAACCTATTCGGTTTTGAATACTTTTTGCCCGCCTGGCTAAAACCTGGACCCTGCCTTTATAAAGTTCATCATAAAACCCCGATTTGATAAGCGTATTATTGGCTATAGTATCGGCATCGATATTAACAAAATGGTGATCCAAATAATCAAACGCGGTCACTTTTTGATTAATGAGGGAAAATTTGGTGAAGTTATTATAAAGCAATACCACCACTTTATCGGCGTACAAATCGTAAAGCATTGGCACATTGTTAAAAAGCACCCGGTCATAATAAACGTTACCGGGGGCAAAGGCTTTAGTATCCAAAAAATAGGCATTTCCTTTAATCAGCGGATCGTAAAAAGTGTATTCTACTCCATTGTATAGCGGCGATTCTTTCCCTACCGAATTATAATACAGGGCCAACGAATTATTAAAAGCACTTTGTTGAGAACTGCTGTCGGTACGAACAACCTGGGCATAAGAATTTTTGCTTATTATAAGGCATAATATGCTTAGTAACAAGGTAAAGCAGGTGCATCTTCTCATAAGTTAAGGTTAAAACTGAAAATTACGTTACTTTAAGTTAAAAACCAACTTCCTGGGTGAAAAAACCTTGATTTCTTTTCTTTTACACCCGGCAGTTTTTGTAACAATTTTATGCCTTTACGAAAACTGCAATAACAATATTACAATGGTGCCCTGTTTAAGTGAAATAATCTGCCTTTTTTTGGTCGAATTAAAAACAACAAACATCATTATGAAAACATTAAAAGTATTGGCTATTGTACTGTTAGCGGCATTTAGCTTCAGTACAGTAAGCGCACAGTCGCATCCACACAAGCATCGGAAAGTGCACCATCATCACCGTCACCACAGGCATCACAAGAAGTAAAAACCAAAAAGGCCACCTGGAATTCAGATGGCCTTTTTGCTTTATTTGGGAAAGAGTTGCTTATGACAGCTTCCTTTTCACTTCTACATTTTCATAAGCTTCCACAATATCGCCAACTTCGATGTTATTAAAGTTATGGATGTTTAACCCGCACTCGTAGCCGGCGTTAACTTCTTTAACGTCGTCTTTAAAGCGTTTCAGGGAGGCCAGTTCGCCGGTGTATATTACCACACCCTCGCGGATGATGCGTATCTTGCTGTTACGGGTAATTTTACCATCCAACACCATACAACCTGCAATGGTACCCACCTTGCTGATCTTGAAGGTTTCACGGATTTCAACATTGGCAACAATTTTCTCTTCGAAAGTTGGTGCAAGCATGCCTTCCATCGCTGCCTTAATTTCGTTAATGGCATCGTATATGATGGAGTAAAGCCTGATGTCGATCTGCTCATGCTCAGCCAGTTTACGCGCGCCGCTCGACGGGCGTACCTGGAAACCAATAATGATCGCATCAGAAGCCGAAGCCAGCAATACATCCGACTCGGAAATTTGCCCTACTGCCTTCGAAATAATGTTTACCTGTATTTGCTCGGTCGATAGTTTCAATAACGAATCTGACAACGCTTCGATTGAACCATCCACGTCGCCTTTAACAATAATGTTAAGCTCCTTAAAGTTGCCCACAGCCAAACGGCGGCCAATTTCATCAAGGGTGATGTGTTTTTGTGTACGTAAGCCTTGTTCGCGTTGCAGCTGCAGGCGTTTGTTGGCAATTTCGCGTGCCTCAACTTCACTGTCGAGCACGTTAAATTTATCGCCTGCTGTTGGTGCGCCCTGCATACCTAACACCTGTACCGGTGTTGATGGGCCTGCCTTATCCACGCGCATACCGCGTTCATTGGTTAACGCCTTTACACGGCCGCTGTAACAGCCTGCCAGTATCGGATCGCCTACTTTTAAAGTACCGGCCTGCACCAATATGGTGGTTACAATACCGCGGCCCTTATCCAAAGCAGCTTCAATAACGGTACCTACGGCACGTTTATTAGGATTTGCTTTCAGCTCAAGTAATTCAGCCTCCAGCAATACTTTCTCCAATAACAGTTCAACATTTAAGCCTGTTTTGGCTGATATTTCCTGCGACTGGTATTTACCGCCCCATTCTTCAACCAAAATATTCATGGCCGATAATTGCTCACGTACCTTATCGGCATTGGCGCCTGGCTTATCAATTTTATTGAAAGCAAATATGATTGGTGCGCCGGCAGCCTGCGCGTGGTTTATCGCCTCGCGTGTTTGCGGCATCACGCTATCGTCTGCTGCTATTACTATAATTACTATATCCGTTACCTGGGCACCCCTTGCACGCATAGCGGTAAACGCTTCGTGGCCCGGTGTATCCAAAAAGGTAATTTTTCCTTTATCATCAGGCAAGGTTACTTCATAGGCACCAATGTGCTGGGTAATACCCCCGGCTTCGCCGCCTATAACGTTTGTTTTACGTATAAAGTCGAGCAATGATGTTTTACCGTGGTCAACGTGGCCCATGATGGTCACAATTGGTGCACGCGGAATTAAATCTTCCGGTTCATCAGGCTCTTCAAGGTTAGCTTCTTCGTCCTGTGGTTTTACAAATTCAACCTGGTAGCCAAACTCGTCAGCAACAATGCTCAACGTTTCGGCATCAAGCCTTTGGTTAATGGATACAAACATACCCAGGCTCATACAGGTAGAAATGATCTGCGTTACAGATACATCCATCATTGATGCCAGTTCGTTGGCGGTAACAAATTCGGTAACCTTTAAAACTTTCGACTGTAGTTCCTGCTCCATTGCCAGTTCTTCGGCAGTAGCGGCTACATCATCGCGTTTTTGGCGGCGGAATTTGGCACGTTGTGCAAACTTGCCTGATTTACCTGCACCGCTTAAACGGGCAAGTGTTGCCTTAATCTGGTCTTGTATATCTTTTTCTGTAGGCTCTTCTTTCGGGCCGGTATTTTGGGGTGCATTACGGTTCCTGAAATCGGGACGATTGCCACCACCGTGTGTGCCACCACCTCCGCCAGCTGGCGGGTGATTAGCGGCACGGTTCCTGAAATCAGGGCGGTTACCGCCATGGGCCTGCTGTTGTCCCGGAGGATTAGCGGCCTGCTGGTTAGGCGTATTGCCCGGATGATTTCCCTGGTGATCCTTACGTTTTCTTTTGCGTTTATGATCCTGCGTGTTATTGGTATTGGATGACGAAGCTACGGGGTTGCGTTTTGGCGCATCAACAGGCAGTTGTATCTTTCCAATAACGTTGGGGCCGGTTAAACGTTCGGCTTTTGCGCGTATAACTTCGGGCTCCTGTGGCTCAGCCGGGGTTTCCGCTTCCTGCGGTTTCTCCTCGGCCTTAACAGGCGCCGGTTCTTCTTTTTTAACCTCAACTTTAGGGGCTTCCGGCTCAACAACCTTCGGCGCTTCGGCAACCGGTTCGGGTTGTGGCTTTGGTGCAACAACTTCCGGTTGTTTAACAACCTCGGGCTCCTTTTTCTCTACAGGTTTCTCAACCGGTGCAGGTTTAGCATTAAGGTTATCCAAATCAATTTTACCAACCACCTTTACACCCGGCAAAGCGCCAACATTATCCTCAACCTTTTCGGGCTGGGGTGGTTCAACTGGTTTCGGTTTTTCAACTGCAGGTGGTGTAAAATGATGACCCGTGTTTTTGATGAGGATCTCTTCGTTCTCAAAATCCCTGGAACGACGATGCTCAACGGGTTTTTCGGGAAAATGCGCAGGCTCATCTTTACGTATCTTGCCGATACTGATTTGCTTGGCTTCCTCCTTTATAATTTTATCCACAGCAAACTCTTTCAATAGCGCGCCGTACATGTCGCCATCGAGTAAGGCCATCGGGTGCTTTTGCACCTTGTACCCCTTTTTGGCTAAAAAATCGACAATAGTACCAGTGCCGATATTCAGCTCTTTTGCTGCTGTAAATAATTTTATGGATTTGTCTTCTGACATTTATTATATTCTTTCTCTGCTATTTTGTGCAAAAATACGATTTTAATTTTGGTTATTACACTTATTCAAACTCAGCCTGCAGAATTGATAACACATCCTTTACAGTTTCTTCTTCCAAATCGGTGCGTTTTACCAATTCATTAACTGTTAAAGCCAGTACCGATTTTGCTGTATCCAAACCAATTCGTTTAAATTCGTCGATGATCCAGCTTTCAATTTCATCTGAAAACTCTTCAATATCAACGTCTTCGTCCTGTTCGTCGGCTTCGCGGTAAACGTCGATCTCGTATCCGGTTAATTTACCTGCCAGTTTAATATTATGGCCGCCGCGGCCAATCGCTAATGAAACCTGGTCGGGTTTTAAATATACTGCAGCTGTTTTTTTCTCATCATCTAACTTAATAGAAGTGATTTTTGCGGGCGATAAAGCACGCTGAATGTACAATTGCAGGTTATTGGTGTAATTTATTACGTCGATATTCTCGTTTTTTAACTCGCGAACAATACCGTGTATACGCGATCCTTTCATACCAACGCAAGCGCCTACAGGGTCAATACGGTCGTCGTATGACTCAACGGCTACTTTAGCCCGTTCGCCCGGCTCGCGTACTATTTTTTTAATGGTGATCAGGCCGTCAAAGATCTCAGGCACTTCCATCTCAAATAAACGCTGTAAAAATTCAGGAGCGGTACGTGATATGATGATCTTAGGATTGCTGTTCAGCATATCAACCTTGTCAACCACAGCCTTTACGCTATCGCCTTTTTTAAAGTAATCGGCAGGTATTTGTTCCGATTTTGGCAGCAATAACTCATTGCCTTCATCATCAAGCACCAAAGTTTCTTTTTTCCAAACCTGGTAAACTTCGCCGGTAACAATTTCGCCTACGCGGTCTTTATATTTTTTAAATATCTCATCTTTCTCCAGTTCCAGAATTTTTGAAACCAGTGTTTGGCGTGCTGCCAGTATTGCACGGCGACCAAAGCTTTCCAGCGTGATCTGCTCGATATAGTCGTCGCCGACTTCAAGGCTGGCATCCAGTGTATGTGCTTCTTTAAGCTCAATTTCCAGGTCGTCATCCTCACTAAAGCCATCTTCCATAACCTTACGGGTGCGCCAAATTTCAAGGTCACCGTTGTCCGTGTTCACAATTACGTCGCAATTTTCATCAGTGCCATATTTTTTCCTGATCATACTACGGAAAACGTCTTCCAGTACGCTCATCATGGTGGGGCGATCGATGTTCTTGAAATCTTTAAATTCCTGAAAAGAATCAATTAAATTAATATTGCTCATTATCTTACTTGAATGATATTAAAACTTTTGTTTCTGTTATTTGTCCTATCGGTATTACGCTTTCAACAGTTTCAGCGCGTTTCCCTTTTTCTTTTATTTTTTCTTCTATAACGATGGCATCCTCGGTTATGCCGCTCAGTTTGCCCTCTCTTTTGGTGCCGTCGGCCATTTTTATGGCTAAGTTACGACCAATATTTTTAACATATTGCCTCAAAAAGGTGAGCGGAGTATCCAGTCCCGGCGACGAAACCTCCAGGTTATAAGCCGTTTCAATCACATTTTCCTCTTCGAGGTTAAAGCCCACATGCCTGCTGATGGCCACACAATCGTCAATCCCTATCCCGTTATCGCCATCAACCAGTATCACCAATTTACCGTTGGAGTGCATTTTTATATCCACTACAAACAGGTTTGGTTTATCCGCTATCTTCTGCTCAACCAGTTCTTTAACTCGTTTTTCAATATTCATTACCGTCCGTCCCGATCCCGACAGCCTGGTTCCGGATATTGATCGGGACTATCGAAAAAATTTGATTGATAAAATAAAAGAGGGGACAATCGCCCCCTCTTTTTAAATTCACTTGCAAATATAATACATTTTATTAAAGTATCAAAATGGATTCTTAAGTTCATGGTTGATGGTCCATAGTCCATGGGGGAAAGCGTTATTGGTTGATGGTCCATAGTTCATAGTTCATGGGGGAAAGCGAAAAGGGCTGATGGGCGTTCCAGTAGCACCGCAGCTGCTATGAACTATCATCCATGAACTACTTTATCAAAAAGACAAATCTGTAAAAGGCTGACTCCCCATCTGCCTTTTATTTTTTACAATGTCCCAAACGCTTTTACCTTCATCAAAATGATAATAGCGTATATAATAGGCCCGGCCTTTTACAAATGGCGTGTCGGGCGTAAATACCACGGCCTTATCCAGTAATTTATATCTTCCCGGCTGGGGCTGCTGAAAGTCTTTCAGGTCGGTATCGGCCGGCAGGCGGTAAACGGGTAGCAGGCTTTGCCAGATGTCAGGTACTGAGTCCCTGCCGATCTCGCCTGAAATGCCAGGATCGAGACCCGTAAATTTCACCGACTGGCCGTTGTTGATCAGCTCGACAGAAACAGGGGCCTCTTTTGCCTTAAACTTACAAGCCAAACAAAACACTAACAATGCCAGGGCGATTTTTTTCATTATAAAGGATGGTTGTAGCGTAAGTTTTTTACTGATCAAATTTGATGATAATTTTCCGATAAATGTTAAGAGGTTTACTTAGCAAGGTGGTGGTGATGGCTGCATTATTTGACGAACCTGCCCGTTCATGCGAGTACGCTTAAACCGGGTAGGGTGGCAAGGGTTTACACAAAGTTTCCACTTTTCAGATTTTTAATTTTTATGTCTTTGATAATCAGTAGCTTGATAAATAGGTGGGTTTACACTTTGAAAGATTATCTGCTAAAACCATTCATATCCCCCCCCGCCCAGCAGTAGAAAAAAAAATATTTTACATAATACTTGTTTCGTACGAAATATTTCCTACCTTTGATATGCATGAATATGAAAGATCAAAATAAACAACTGGAACCCACCAAAGCCGAACTGGAAATCCTGCAAGTTTTATGGGAGGTTGGCCCGTCGACGGTGCGGGAGGTAAATAACGAATTGCTTAAACAAAAGGATGTAAATTATACGACAACCTTAAAGCTGATGCAGATAATGGCTGATAAAGGCATACTTGCCCGCGATGAAAGCCAGATGAAACATGTTTACCGCGTTGCCGAAGAAGAACAAAAAACCAAGGAGCATCTGCTTGATAAATTTGTCGACTCGATGTATAAAGGATCGGCAAGCAAACTGGTGATGCAACTGCTGGGCAACAAAAAAACCTCGAAAGAAGATTTAATGGCGATAAAAGAACTGTTGAACAAACTGGAAAAAGAATAACACTTACTAAATAAACCCGAATTTGTTATGGAAGCGTCAACATCAAATACATTTTTAAGCGATCACATTATAAAGGCGTTGTGTAACACTTTGCTGCACTCGCTGTGGCAGGGCATTTTACTTGCATTGGTAACCGGTGCCATCATTATTTTTACCAAAAAAGCAAGTGCCGCTTACCGGTATAACCTTTTGATTGGCGCAATGGCTTTATTTACTATTGGCGTAACAGTTACCTTTATAGCGCAATTGCAAAAACTGGCAGGCAGCAACAACAGTTACATTACCAATACAACGGCAACACCCGCAAGTAGTACTTATGCAAATGTTATGCGTGCAGGTGGCGGCCATGCAATCAGCACAAAGCCATCTTCGGCGCAAATTCCGGACGACATAACGCAACTACCCGGCACCGGCAATATAACCGGGGTGGTGATAAGCTATTTTAACAGCCATTATAATTTAATCGTTTTAATATGGTTTTTAATTATCTGTGCCAAAAGCATTCAAATGGCTGTGGGGCTGCACAGTATATCCCATTTAAAGCGTAAGAAAGTTTTTGCGGTGAGTGGCGATTGGGAAAATAAACTTTTACAATTGGCAACACAGCTGCATATTAAACAAGTTATCAGGTTAATGGAATCGGGCATTGCCAAAGTGCCGATGGTGGTCGGCCATTTAAAACCCGTAATACTGATCCCGGTGGGGCTCATTAATTCATTAACAACCGGGGAGGTTGAGGCAATTTTGGTACACGAACTGGCCCACATTCGCCGGCGGGACTACCTGGTAAACCTGTTGCAAAGCTTTATGGAGATCGTTTTCTTTTTTAACCCCGCTGTTTTGTGGCTATCAACGCTGATAAAAACCGAACGGGAAAATTGCTGCGACGACCTGGCCTTGCAGCAAAGCAGCGATAAGATGGGTTATATCCAGGCGCTGGTTTCCTGCGAAGAATACCGGTCCCTAATTCCTGCCCATGTTATGGCTTTCCCGGGTAGTAAAAATAGCCTGTTAGATAGGGTGAAACGGATGGCCGGTAACCGCAACCATTCGCTTAATATATTCGAAAAAACGGTGCTTGCTGTTTGCCTGGTCGTTTTTGGTTTAGGTATATCGGCATTTACCGCCCGCGAGCATATTAAAAAGGCGCTTAAATCTGTCGCTGCTATTATCCATCATGACGTTAAAGCCGGGCCAAAAGCACCGGTAAAAATTGTTAACGAAACTACTTTGAAAAAGCAACGCTCTTTTGTTGATAGCACCGCCGCACTTTTAGCACAGCCGCAAAGGCTGGCCCGGGCGGCTACGGATACCGGTAAACAAGCTGGTTTATCGCCACTAAAACAACTGACCGATAAAATTGACAGTATGCGCGGTAACAAAGGTACGCCAGGTACGCAGCTGGCCATTCTGGCAAAATTGGATACCGCCAATTTCAAAAAATTCCACGCCATCGGCCAGCAGCTTTATCGCGAGCGCCTGGTAACAGACACCAATCATTTAAGCATCAGCCTGAACGACCGGGAGCTGATCGTTAATGGCGTAAGGATGCCGAAGCCTGTGTTTGAAAGGATATCGCGCCAATTTGGTACCGGGGGTAGTTATGGCAGCAGCTATGCGCCACCTTATGGAAATAAATATGCTGGTTCGGATTATGCTAACCGCCCGGACGTGAGCAAGGAAATAGCCTGGGAACTGATAAAAGAAAATCTGGTGAAGGATAAAACTTACTTTACCTATAAGTTGTCGAGAGACGAATTCTCCATTGATGGCATAAAACAGCCGGACGACTTGCGCCGCCGCATCATAGATCAATTTTTTAAACCGGACGATAATTTCAATCTCGGCTATACTTTTAAGGACCCCGGTATCTATAGGGGATATAATAGCGGCGGTTATAACCAATCTTCAACAGGTTACCAGCGCCAGGGTGAGGCGCAGCAAAGATCCTGGTTGGCGCGGGAACGGAAGATCATAGACCAGATGCAGCGTGAGGGATTAATAGACAACCCGAAGGAGCTTTCATTTACACTTACAGATAAAACCTTTGTGATAAACGGACTGGTGCAAAACGGTGGGGTTTTTGAAAGATACAGGCATGAATATGTACCAGCCGATGCAGGTAACAACTGGACCTGGAATTACACTGGCCCGGGAAGCCCCCCGACCAACGTATACCCGTCGCGCGACTGGGACGCATATTCCCGGCAAAGCGCTGCGGAGCGGCAGCGGGTGGAGGCTGAAAGAGATAAGAAGCTTGTTGCCGACCTTATGCAGGACGGTTTGATAACCGACCCGAACAATGTAACCTTCACGATCAGCAATAAAAAGCTCGAGATCAACGGCAAAAAACAAAGCGCTGAGCTATACCAGAAATACAAAGGAAAATACGTGCCTAACGATTCCGGCGGCGACTGGAGCTGGACCTATTCGCACCATTAACAATTAAAATTCAGCAATAATAACAGCGTTCTGCAAAGGGCATGAAATGGTCGTGCCTTATTTTACGAATTAATTGATTACCGGATGACCAAAAAATTAACGGCTTTTTTAGCCGCCTGGCTGCTTATTGCCATAACTTTTGCGCAGGCCCAGACCGGCGTGTTGCTGAAAGGTAAAATAACATCGGCCGATGGCAAACCGCTTGACGGCGCGACCATCTACCTAAACCGCATTGCCGACTCGACATTGGTAAAGGCTTCCATGAGTGAAAAGGATGGCAATTTTGTTTTCGCTGGACTTAAAGCGTCAGACTACCGGATTATGGTAAGCGTAATTGGCTACAAAACTTATAAAGGAGGCGTGATTAAGCTGCAAAGGGATACAATTTTGCCGGCAATTGTGATGCAACCCAACGAAACCAGTTTGAAGGAAGTGGCAGTAACCACAAAAAGGCCGCCGGTTGAGCAGCTGATTGACCGCACGGTGGTTAACGTAAGCTCATTGCCGGGAAGCGCAGGCACAACGCTGTTGGACCTGCTGGCCAAAGCGCCGGGCGTAAGCGTTGATGACAACACCATCAGCCTGCAGGGCAAAAGCAGTGTGACAATTTATATCGATGACAGGCCGACTTATCTTTCGGGGGATGATTTGGCCAACTATCTGCGCTCGTTGCCCTCTTCCGGCATCGACCGGATTGAACTGATGACCAACCCGCCCGCCAGGTACGATGCGGGCGGCTCAGGCGGGGTGATCAATATCCGCACTAAACGCACCAAAGAAACCGGCTTTAACGGTAACCTTAACTTAAATTATACACAAGGAAAATACGCCCGCACAAACAATAGCGTCAACCTGAATTACCGGCAAAATAAACTGAATGTATCGGCCAACCTGGGTTATACCCTCAATAATAACTATAATGCCATCAACCTGAACCGTTATTTCGACCCGGCAGTAATTACAGATATTGCTCCTGATTTTACGCAAACATCATTCATCAAACGCCACTCAGAAAACTACAGCGGCCGGATAAATATAGATTATTATGCCACCGAAAAAACTACGTTTGGCGCTGCATTTACAGGTTTGTTTACGCAGGGCAATAACCACACCGCCAACACCAGCTTGTTGAGCAGTGCACAGGGCCAACCGGACTCGGCCATAGCAGCCAATAACGTGGATAACCGGAAATTTAAAAATGGCAGCATCAACCTTAATTACCGGCATGATTATGATAAAAAAGGCAGTGAATTGACGGCAGACCTGGACTACGTGACCTATCACACACAACTTGATCAATCGTTTGCCAACAGCAGCTACTACGCTGATGGGACCTTGTATAACTATGATATAGTTACCGGCAACGTGCCGTCCAACCTCAACATTTTTTCGGCCCGAACGGATTATAACCGCGTTCTCACCGGAGGTTTGCAGCTTAGCGCCGGACTAAAGAGCAGCTATACCAAAACGGATAATCTCGCCGATTATTTCGACACCTATCAGGGGATAACCACGCCTGATTACAACGAAACAAACCATTTCCTGTATAACGAAAACATTAACGCGGCTTACATCAATGCATCAAAAGACTTTAAACGGCTGTCGGTACAGGCGGGCCTTCGGTTTGAAAACACGATCGCCAACGGGCACCAGCTGGGCAATCCTGAAAAGCCGGATTCCTCCTTCAGTCGCAATTACAACGGTTTTTTCCCAACGTTGTATACCCAATATAAACTGGACACGGCCGGTAAACAAAAGCTGGGTTTTAATTTTAGCCGGCGCGTGGACAGGCCTAATTATGCGCAACTAAACCCCTTCCTTTCGCCGCTGGATAAGTTTACCTATAACACCGGCAACCCCTTCCTGCTGCCCACATATTCCGACAATTTGCAGCTATATTATACTTTTAAGGGGATAAAAGTAACGTTGTTTTATACTTATGTGAAAGACCGTGTTGACGGCTTGATACAGATCATCAACGGATATTATTATAATGAGCCGGGTAACATTGGCAGTAGCTACCAAAAGGGAATAGAAGTAAACGCCGACCTGGATCCGGCCAAATGGTTCAATATACATTTGTATGCCCGGCTGACTGACCTGCATACCGAGACCAATTTTTATACCGGGCCATTGAATACCACAGGCGACCAACTTTTTATCAGGCCAACATTCACTTTTACACCCGGAAATGGCTGGACCCTTCAAACTTATGGCAGCTACCAAAGCCGGTTTACCAACGAGCAATTTATCGATTTGCCAAGGGGCGCTCTCAATTTTGCATTTGAAAAAAAATTATCGGCTGCCACTACACTCGAACTTGATTTTAATGATGTTTTTCATTCGCAAAACAGCAGCTGGTACATCGGCTATCTTGAAGGAACGCAACAAGCCTACTACCACAGCGTACCCGACTCGCGCAACATTCAGCTATCATTCAGCTATCGTTTTGGCAAAACCATCAGCAACCAGCGGAAGCACAATGCTAACGGCGCCCAAAGCGAAGAGAACAGGGTGCAGAATTAGCGGGAAGTTGATTGCCTGAGTAGTTGATTAAGTTAACATCAATGAAAAACTTAATCCAAATCAATCAATCCCGCCCGTTTAAGCGTTCACGCAGGAAAGCCAACCGGTGTAGGCGTCAATTCAAACATACGTCCTCGCTTACATTAATTACCGGATATTTTTCCAACCAACACACCACGCGCGTAAGCGTGGACGCTTACAATTGATTAAGTTCTTTTTACAGAAATTCGGGCGATGTTTACTTGAACGGGCACAGCGTGATATTCTTATTTCTTTTCAGCGAAAAGTGCGGAAAGCTCTGCCGGTGCAGTAACATTTATGTTTCCTTTATCATCGGTTTTTACTGCAATTAAGGTGAATTTTCCCTGATAATACCAATAAAATTCCCGGGAGACAGGACTTTGATGTTGAGTGTACGAGTTATCCGTCAAAGGCTTTATCCGTTCGATATATTTTACAAAATCAACAGGTTTATCCTTACTTATTTTACAAACGGAAACTAACCCTTTATTGGGGATAACTACCACAGAACCCCATTCGCCTACCAATTCAGGAGAATTATTTGAAAGGTCAAGGGCAAAGCTGGCAGCGTAGTCTTCGTTTTCCAAAAAGTTAAATTCAATTTGTACGCCGTCTACACTAAAGACTTTTGACGCTTTCTCAATTTTTTGTTTGTCGATGTTAGTAATCGCTTCTTTAAATACATCATCAATGGTTTTATGCCAAAAACCGAAGTCTTTTTTTGAAACAGGAGTAAATGCATCGGGAAGATCAAGCATAAGCAAGGAGGTTGTTCCCTCTAAATCGGTCCGCGATATAAAATTACTAGCGCCACCTCTTTGTTCTATAGTAGAATTAGGGGAAATACGTATGCTTAAATTGGATCTTATCGATTCGTAACTTTGCGAATTGATGCTTTTTTTAGCGTCAATAGAATTGAAAAGCATGTTGAAATGACCCTCGATAATAACTTGCCATTTTGAATGGTCACTTTCGTCGCTACATTTTAAAATTAGATTATCTAAATTAAAAGCAAGCATATCTTGTTTTGGGCTCAAAATAATTGTTCCATTGCTTAAACTATCAATCTTATAACGCTTAGCATCGGCGGACATGGACATATCGGCTATTGTTTTGTAGTCCTGTTGACTAATTTCCTTATCAAATTTACCAGGCAGCGAGTAGATGATTGTTTGACCAGAACAAGTAAGACGGAGAGAGGTAAGTAATAAAACAGTGATAAGAATTTTCATTTACAGGTATTGTGATGATATTCAAAGATAATGAATAGAGAATTAGGATGATCAATAACGGCAATACAAAATTATACACGGCCGATTTGATGCGGTTTTTCAACAATAAATACTTGCCGGTTTAAGGGCTATCACGTCTCAAAATTAGTATGCCCCCCGCCCATTTAAGCGTCCACGCTTGAATGGGAACCGGTGTATGCTTCCTCACCTACATTAAATTTACGGATATTTTTTTACAGCACACGACGCGCGTAAGCGTGGACGCTTTCAATTGTCGAGGATCAAGCGTGGACGCTTGATCCGGCGAGGGCCGACTCAAGCGGTTGAACCGGCGGGGAATTACAAACCCAGTTTGATTGAATAATCGTTCGGGGTATTGATATTCATTTGCACACTATAGTCTTTCTTTTTACCATCGGAAAAATCTATGAACTCCCACCCATTAGTTGAACTGTAATGTTTGAAGAATCGCCAAAAGTTGTCATAATCGCCTTTATTCATGAAGTCCCTATCATCGTCGCTGCTCAGCGGAATTATAAAAATAAATGTAAGATAGTTACAGCGAAACTCGCCTATGGCAAAAGGCAAGCTATAATCATTGTCGGTTCGCATTGATATTGTGATTTTGGGTTGAGCTGTAAGTAATCTATATGATTTCAGAATAGCAATCGAAGGCAATTGCACAATGCTCTTTTCACCCTTTATCCAGGCGAGTGTTTCGCTGAATTTTTCCAAATATTCCTGCTCTATAACACTTAATGCATATTTGCAAAATGTGCGGTAGATATTTTGCATAGTAATACAGTCGAAGGTTCTCAAGGTTATGGGCGATTTGCCTTTTTCTTCGCCAGTAGCAATAAAATAATCGAGGTCTATGCCTCCGGCCTTATTGCGTGAAAGCGTGAAATTCTTTCCCTTATAAGTTGGTACACCCTTTTTTCCTTTAATACCAAAAATGCTCGCAAATGGCTTTAGATATGCGATTAAGTCTCTCTCAATTCCTAAACCAAACTCCGAATTACATTCATCACATTCCTCATTCAGTATAAGGGTTTTGTTCCCCAACGATTCTGAAATCGCATGTGCCCTGTTCTTAAAAGTAACTTTCTCTCTTTTATTGTCGCAAAATCGGCACACCCTTTTCGTTTTATCAGACTCACCAACATGTGTTTTTCGGTCATCGCTTTGAAAAGAAAGTACATCATATTTACCTAAAAACCCCACAAATAGCTGTTCGTAAGTTTTTTCAAATTTGTCAGGACTGTCTCCGTTTTTCAATGAATAGAGTAGTGAATATAGTGGTATTCCCTGTTCGATTGTGGGTGGAGCGCCCCAATGAAAAATAATATATTCGTTGTCCATTAGGCTCTACAAATACGTGCGCAACTGATACACACTCACAGACAAAAATTTGTATTTTTCGATAAATTGGTCAACTTGTGCTTTTAAGGTCTTGGTGTTTTGCACTGGAGATTTTACCTCGACCTCTTGATTTATCAAGTTTACGTTACCACCAAATAATGTCAATAAATCAAAACACAAAGCACTAAAGGAGTAAGCATCGCAGTCTATGTTGGCCTCTAAGTCAACTGAATGAGATACTGCAAGCAAGGACGCGTGAATTTGGAATGGCATCTATCTAATTGAAAATTATCTCAAAGATAGATGATTAGTGGGTGTTTCGGGCATTGAGGGTGTCAGAAAATACCTTTAAACGAAAGCATAAGCGTCAGTTCTCGAACCGGCTTAGGGTCAATCCTAGCGACACTAATACCAGCTGTTGAATTTTCTTCTGGCAATTGATTTGGCCCAATGTGGCCTAGAATCAATAATTTCATTTTTAACGGTTTCCGAAGGCTCCGTCAGCGGCAAGCCCAAACTTTCTGGTTTAAGACTACCTCCCAATAAATCGTGCATGGCGATTGGCATCATTAAACCTTCCACCGACATTTGACCCATCGCCGACAACTGGTATAAAAGGCCTTTGTTTAACATGCCAGCAACAACCGGGTCGTCAATCGGCATATCTAATGATTGTTGCCCATTAATAAAGAATTCTCTCAGTACTGCCACCTCCTTAAAATCCAATTTGTTAAAAGCACTAAGTATCCGAGCCGCTTGTTTACGCTTTCTAAAAAATATACTAATTTTTGCCTGTAACCAATTTAGTATTGCGACGATCAGAAAAGCAGCGGATGCTAAAAATGCAAAACCGAAATACTTTCCAAAGTCCTTTTTAAATTCGGCAATCTGCAGCTTTGATAAAGAAGACGAGGGTAAAAACAGCAAACAGCCAGATATTATTAAAACTAGCAAAGCCGTCTTCGCTGTAATTTTATTGAGGTCTAGTAACTCGGATAAAAATTTCATGATATAGAATTAGTCAATAAAAGTACATTAAATACGCTTCTTTTACCAACTATTCCCTTTGATCGTTCAAGGAGATAAACACCCAGAGGGCGGATATTTTTCTAACAGCACACGACGCGTGTAAGCGTGGACGCTTACACGCGTCGTGGATCAAGCGTGGGCGCTTGATCCGGCGGAGAGTAGGTTGGCGAACCACTTAAAATGTTTGGATGTCATAGAATCTGTCTCTTAGTTTTTCCTTCAAATAATTTTCCAAAAACGTAATTCGGCCAGCGTCGATAATATCCTGTAGACCAAGCTTATGTTTTTCGTTTTTAAGATCAATAATCAGCAAAGGGACTTTTTTTACAGCTATATAAATGCAATATAGGCCCAACAGCAACGGCAAAACCGGCAACACACCAGATTTTGCGTCGAAATGATATGCTGTAAAGTCTTTATAGACACCAATCGCCATGTCGAGCCCAGCAGTAACCAATAAAACGCCCGCAATAGCAGTAAGCGCAATATTCTTTGTATCTGCAGCCTTGGTTAGATTAGCTTTGTGGATATCAGAAAAGTCGATGGTTTTATAGTTGAACCGTTTCCGTAGCAGGTGAACGCCTTCGGGTGATAAGGCGAAACCTTTTGATTCAATATCGTAGTTACTCATAACAGCTCCATTTCAATTGGCTATTGTATTCAAATTCATTTAGGGCAGAAATTACCTCTCAAATATAATAAATTGGGCGAAAAGCCCCGCTTTCCGAAGTGTTCCACGTCGGATTGACTATGACTGTAGTCTCTGAACCCATTACCCGTCATCAGCAGAAAAACCCGGCTATCCGTAGATCATCTCTTGCAAGATGTAATTAACCCAATCTGCCGGCAACCCCTACTTCATCAACTCCACCAACTTACTCTCCAGCTCCTTACCCCGCAGGTTTTTGGCGATGATCTTTCCGTTTTTATCCAGCAGGAAACTATTGGGGACGGCGGTTACGGTATATAGGGCTGCCGTCGGGCCACCGTAACCATTCAGGTCGCACACGTTGGGCCAGGTGTAGCCGTCCTTGTTGATGGCGTTTTTCCAGGCGGTGGTGTTTTTATCGATGGAGACACTTAATATGGTAAAGCCTTTATCCTTAAAGGTATTGTATAGCCGCACCAGGGTAGGGCTTTCTTCGCGGCAGGGCGGGCACCATGAGGCCCAGAACTCCACAAAGGTGTATTTGCCGCGAAAGCTTTTAAGGGCCACCTTTTTGCCCGCCGTATCGGTTGACACAAAGCCCGGCGCTACGGCGCCCATGGCGATGCGTTTGGTGGCATTAACTTTGTTGACCAATTGCTGGGTAAGGTCGTAATGTGGATATTTTCGCTTGTAGATAGCTGCCATGCGGTCCATCAGCGGGATATCAGTTTCGGAATTCCAGCGAATGCTGTGATGCACCGCGGCCAGCGAATTAATAAAAAAGGGCTGCTCCACCCATTTGGCCAGTTCGGCTTTATAGGCTTGCGAAGCCTTTTCGTGCTCGGCATTCCAATATTCGATCCGGGCCGCGTCGCCGCTTTTGGCGGCCACCGCCGAGGAATCGTAGGTGCGTTTTAAATACTTGTTGAATACCTTTTTCCGGTTCGCTTCATAAGCCACCAAATAGCGGGTTTCCTGTGAGCCTGTAACGAGGATAGTGTCTTTGCTAAATTGGAGGTGGATTTTGGCGCCTGGTTTAGCCAATACCTGCACGAGGCTTGAATTATCTACCCCCAGGTCATAAATTTCGGGCTGTTTTAACTTAATGACGAGGGTAAATTTACCACCCCGGCTCACCTGCACTTGCTGCACAACTTTGTCGTCCCGGGTTTCGTAATTGATGAGGGTGAGCGTGACAGACTTGCCGGAAAAGTCTGGCGGGAGTGTGCCGCTAACTACGGCCTGCTGCGCGGATGCCATCATTGATGCCAATAGCAGCACGAGAAGCATGCCCGCTGCAACAATACTGTTTATTTTTGGCCTTAAGGAGGTTGGATTTATCATAGTGCTGTTTTTACAAATGTATTGAGATTTGCAGTTTTATAAAAGCAAACATCGTTTATGCGATAAATTGACAGAAGGGTTATGAAAATATGGTCAGCGGTACTATTGGGCGATTCAAATAAGTGAGGTGGTGGAATAATGTTATTAAAAACAACGCGCCACCCCCTGGCCTTTTTTAATTTATCACAAATCCGATTATTCGTTTCAGAGACGCGACGCATCGCGTCTCTACGATTCCGCCCCCCTATTTCTTCAACGTCGTTTCAAACAACTTAAAGATCCGCTTATACTCATCCGTCCAGCTGCTGGGCTGTTCAAAGGCGTGGTCTTCTACCGGGTAAGATGCCAGTTCCCAGTTGTCTTTATGCAATTCAATCAGTTTTTGGCTTAAGCGGATGATGTCCTGGTAGTTCACGTTCTGATCAACCATGCCGTGCAGCATCAGCAGGTGGCCTTTTAGTCCATCGGCAAAGTAAATAGGCGAACTGGCTCGGTAGGCTTTTTCGTCGGTAAAAGGCTCGTTCAAAATCTCATCGGTATAACCGTGGTTATAATGCGCCCAGTCGGTAACCGAGCGGATGGCGCCGCCCGCGGCCCAAACATCAGGTTCGGTAAACATGGCCATCAGCGTAATGAAACCACCGTACGATCCGCCGTACAAACCCACATGTTTGGGATTAACGCCGTATTTATCCACCAGCATTTTTACGCCGTCGGCTTCGTCGGTAAGGTCTTTGCCGCCCATATGGCGATAAATGGCGGTGCGCCAATCGCGACCGTAGCCGGCGCTGCCGGAGTAGTCCATATCCAGCACGGTATAACCGTTGTCGGCCAGCATATTGTTGAACATAAACTCGCGGAAATAGTAGCTCCAGCCGTAGGCCACATTTTGCAGGTAGCCTGCACCATGCACAAACACCACGGCCGGTTTTGCCGGGTCGGGATTTTTGGGCAGGTACAAATGGGCATAAACATCGCTGCCATACCGGTTTTTAAAGGTGATGATTTCCGGATCGCGCCAGGCGTATGATTTAAATTCGGCTGATGTAGAATTGGTAACCTGCACCGCCGCAGCACCCGGTTTGTTGGCCTGTACATACAATTCCCATGGCTTATTGGTATAAGAATAACGGATGCTGAGCCATTTTTCATCGGGCGATAGGGTTACGTCGCTCAATCCTTTCATGGAGGTTATTTTAACCGGCTCGCCGCCGGTAACCGGGATGCGGTAAAAATTGGTTATCCCCGGATGTTCCATATTGGCGGTGAAATAGAAAGTTTTTTTATCGTTGGATAACTGCAGCGTTTGCACTTCCCATTTGCCGTTGGTCAATTGTTTTTTGGCGCCGGTGCTTACATCTATGGTATAAATATGGGCGTAACCGCTGTCTTCACTTTCGTAATAAAAATGGCTGTTATCTGTCCACCCAAAATTATATTGACCGGGACCTCCAACCCATGCATCGTTATGCTCCCGGTCGAGCGGACTTAAACTGCCGGTTGCAGGGTCAAGTTTCATGATCCAGCGGTCCTTATTATCCTGCGCGTGTATTACCACTACCAGGTTTTTACTGTCCTCGCTCCAATAGGCGCCATCTACCGAAACAGCCCGGTCTTCGTTCCGTTTGGTAAATTGCTCCAATTCTTTGGGATAGTCTTTTATAAACTCCGGGATATCCTTTATACCCGGAATAGTTGTGGTATTAATTTTATATGTGGTATCCTTTTGGATATCAAATACAAAAGATTCGGATGTCGGCTGCGCCGCACCTACCTTGGTGCGGTTGGGGATGTCTTCGGTAAATCCGGAGCCGGTTACATAATCAGGAACGATGGTGCGTTTGTCGGTCGGGTATTTGGTGAGGTTGTAAGTAATAAAGCGTTCATCAGGACTAAGTGTAACATCGCCAACAGATTTATCGTCAACAGCTATCTCCCTAAGCTTTTTGGCTTCGAATTCCTTTCGTTCGATAGAATCAAGTTTGCGGTCCTTGTCTTTTACTTTGATAATATCAAACATTTCTAGTTGCTGATTTTTTAGCCATGCCTCCTGCTGGTTGGCGGCGGCCTGGTCGGTTTTGGGGGCTGCCTGTGCTCTCCTGCGCCCGGCTGGCGCAGGCGCCGCTGGTGTAGCCGAATGTGTAAAATTGGTTAACTGTGTTAAGCCTGCGCCATTAAGGTTAATGGCATATAAGTTATCACCGTTGTTAAATAAAATTTTGCTTTCGTCGCCATTAAATATGGGGTTGCTTTCGCGTACGGCGGTGCTGGTTAGTTGCTCTGTTTTGCCGGTTTTGGGATCAAGCAGAAAGATATCACCATTTTTTTCATAGACTTTCAGCGTATGCTTTTTGTTCCAGCGGCCATAGGCAGGAGGCAGCAATTTTTGATCGGTAATGGCTACTTTAATCGGCTTAACGTCCGTCGGGGTAATCGAAAACAGCGCCATTTTTGATGATTGCATTTTTCAGGATACCTTCCTTTACAAATCCCGCTTTTTCAAGTACCCGCATTGATTTGGGGTTGTTGCCCAATACACCCGCCTGTATTCGCATCATATCCAGTTCGGTAAAGGCAAAATTGGTCATCAATTTTATGGCCTTCGTCATGATGCCTTTGCCCCAAAAAGCTTCGCCTATCCAATAACCAATTAAGGGGGCCTTGCGGTAAACATCCTCCCGAATCTCCAACCCAATTACGCCGACGGCCTTGCCATCAATATCAATTACAAAATTATAATTGGGCTGCAGGTTAAGCATGTGGTCCACCCAAACCTCGGCCGCTTCCATGGTATAAGGATGCGGGAACCGGTCGAGTAAAAACGAATAAACCTTACTATTATCCGCATGTTTTTGTATCGATACCACATCATTCGCTTTCCATCCCCTCAATTTAAAACCTTGTCCCTGTATTTCCATAATTGTAACAAAACGATTGCTAAAAATAGGAATGATTATGGAAACTCCTATATTAGTTACCTAAGTTGATTGAGTTGGATTAGGTTGATTGAGTTAGCTATTAACTTTATCAACCCCTCATTTAATCAACTTAATCAACGCATTGAACTGA
>Ga0206898_10120_pt1 | contig 23635 bp, 16 predicted proteins | sample Alteio_BWOrgHeat_50_FD_153237 | JGI IMG/M metagenome (GOLD analysis project Ga0206898, IMG submission 153237) | Enriched cells from forest soil in Barre Woods Harvard Forest LTER site, Petersham, Massachusetts, United States -... | ecosystem: Environmental > Terrestrial > Soil > Temperate forest >...
ACGCCGCTAAACAACAAGCCGAAGTAAATATTTATCATCACCTTGTCTAAAAACTCATGCTTCCGTTTTATGCGGATCAGCTGGTTCAAATATTCCTGGCTGCTGCCTTCAATATCGCTTTTAAACAGCATTGGCAACAATTGATTAGTCGTTACCAGGTACGACACAACTCCCGCCAGCATTAACACTAAGCCAATGGTGGTAGTTAATTGCTTGTTCTGCATTGTAAACCCCACGCTAAGCAGTATGACAACCGTTCCTAATAATACCAGGGTCTGGATTATTAGCCTGATGCGGGCAGCCCGTCTCAGGCTGCCGGCTTTTTTAAATAATTCTTTTGTATCTGGCATATCTTCTGGTCCTTCCTTGTTCCACAAGGCTTTAAAATCTGGTTCAGTGCACATAATTTTCAAATTTTTTGGCTAATTTTTCTTTAATACGGTGAACCCTCACCCTTATATTCGTTTCAGTAAGACCGATTATTTTGGCGATCTCGGCTTGCCTCAAATCTTCCAGTTCGAGCGAAATAATTAAGCGGTCGGTCTCGGGAAGTTCAGCAATACATTTGTATAAAAACTGTACTTGCGGCTCGCGGTTCGGCTCAATATGCTCTGCTATCTGTTCGGGCATTTCTGCGCGCGGCATACGGTTTTGCCGCTCTATTTGCCGCAGGCAATTGTTGGATGTTATCCGGAAGATCCAGGTGCCGATAGCGGCTTCCTGCCTGAATTTTGGCAGCTGCTGCCACACGGTGATGAAGGTTTCCTGTGCGATGTCATTCGCCCATTCATGATCATTAACATAACCCATACATATGCGAAAAACCCTGTTCCAGTAAGCTTTATATATCTCGTCGAATACCATTTGCAGTTAGATACGGGGTTTTCAAAAATGCTACACCCACATCCAGTTATTTTTAAATATTCGTAAAAGATAATATCTTTTTCGTAATCGTTAATTTCGTTTAGCCAATAATGCCGGCTATTTAGTAGCTTTAGAATACCAATTTCAAGCATATGATCCGCAAACAATTCTTAAACAGCATTCTCGCGTTGCCTTTTCTTGGCGGCGTTTCCAGCCGGGAAGAGAAAAAATTGAAGATCTTTATGAAAAGCGCCTGGGGTTCTGATGATCCTACGAGGGCCTCGTTCCCCTTCCTTCACGGAAATGCCCTTGCCGAAGCAGGCCACGAAGTGCAAATATTCTTGCTTGGCGAGGCAGTAAGCCTTATGCGTGATGCTACCCTGAATGCCATAACGCCGGTCGGCTGGCCGCCGTTGAAGGAAATTTTGCCAAAAGTACTGGCCAATAAAATCCAGATCTACGCCTGTGGCGCCTGTTGCAGGGCGCGGGGCATCGTGGCCGCCGACCTGGAAAATAAAAATGCCAAATTTGGCAATCCGCAGATCTTCGTCGGACTGACAGAATGGTGTGATAAGATCATTACGGAATAGCCCTATTCGCTATGAAAAGGAAAAGACTATTAAATTAAGTGGCCATTTCAAATATTTGAATAATTTGTCAGGGTTAATTCCGCAAGACTGTTTGGATGGATGATGAAGCCAAAAAATACATTTTATCCAGGTTCCCGGCAGGACGCATTCGTATGCCAGGTGACGTATCACGGCTTATAGGTTTTATTGCAGGAGATGAAGCCGACCGGATAACCGGGCAGATAATTCATTAAGAAAGCGGGTTTCAGCGATATTAGTATATGTGCCTTTTTCTTCATCACTGGTTTATTTAATTTTTCTCCACTCGTACCGCCCGTTTTGCTCGACAATAAAACCGGTTACTTTATCGTCATTTACAACGAATTGGGCGTTAGCGCCGATGATGCCTTTAAACGAAAAAGTCTTTTCTGACTGAAATAAAATTTCAAAACTCCCTTGCCCCTGCACGTCAGCTACCAGGTGACCATCTTTTTTTGCTATGGTGATAATTCGCTTCTGGTCGGGCAACATTGTATAAGTGCCGGTATAGCGGTTCAAAACAGATTCATCGAGAGCAATATTGGATTGTAAAGATTTGCCAAGCGCGATATCCGCAATCGCTATTGATAATTCATCTTTAGCGATACATTCGCAATTACAAAGAACAACCACATATACGTCTGCAGCGGGGTAATACATTTCATCGGTAAGGAAGCCGGTGATCGCTCCGCCATGTCCGATAGATTTAACTCCATTTAAATCTCTTTGATACCAGCCATACCCGTATCCGGCCGACGAACCGTCCTTCAAAATAAACGGTGTAAAGGCTTTATTAAGTGTTTCTTTTTTTAACAGCTTGCCCCCGTATAAGGCTTGATGCCACTTAAACAGGTCAGCCGTATTTGATACAAGGTTTCCCGCTGCATAAGGGAGGGTTGCACTCCAGAAGTCTGCATTTTGGTACAGTTCGCCGGTCTTTTTATACCCGTTTACATGGTTGGGAATAATCTCATTCGGCTTTTTATAAAAGGTGTTATTCAGTCCTAATGGAGAAAGAATATGTTGTTGGATGTATTGCTCATAACTTTCTCCGCTAACCTGTTCTATAATATAACCGAGCAAAAAATACCCGGAATTGCTATAGCTAAATTTTGTGCCGGGCTCAAATTGCAGGGGACGGGTTTTAAATGAGTCGATGATAGCTTTCGGAGAAAAGTCCCGTCTTTCGATATATCGATCTTTAAAGTCCAGCTGCATATAATCGGGTATGCCCGAGGTGTGGGTCAACAGGTTCGCGATAGTTATTGTGTCCCCTTTTGAAGGAAAATCTTTAACATATTGTTGAATGCTGTCTCTTAAAGCTAATTTTCCATGCTCTCCCAATTGCAAAATTGCCACCGCTGTAAATTGCTTGGTGATTGAGCCGAGGTCAAAAACCATCTCGGGTCGCAACGGGACATTCAACTCAAGGTTGGCGCTGCCAAAGGCTTTCGCGTAAACTATCTCTCCATGTTTTGCCACCAATATTGAAACACCTGGTTGGTTATCGCTGAATTGTGGCGCCACCAAACTATCAATAGATCTTGTTAGCTGGGCATCCTGCTTTACTTGCGCCAGTGTATCCAAACTCAACAGCAGAAATACAAAAGCAATAAATGATTTGCGCATGGTTTTATATTTTGCTAATCTTGGTAAACAAGTCCTTGGCTGTTCGCCAGGTGATAAATCTATAGCAACTGCTTTTTTTGATAGTAAAAATAGTCAAAAGTTTAAGTCTAATTTTATAGTTTCTTCTATTGGAGATAATCGGTAATGGATTGGACTCATATCCTTAAAAGCAAATTCATAAAAAATAATATAAAATCTATAGAATTAGTAGATTAATTAAATTTTTATATATTTGCGCTGTAAAACAATCGCAATGAAAGCATTTTTACATTCTCACAAAATAACTTTAAACAGCTCCGTAATACTCCCGGGTATGCGAATGCGCTGTTGTTGCTGCTGATCTGCAGCGTTCTATTTCTTTGCTTTCGTAGCAAGGCAGATCATCGATCTAAAATATCTCATTCACTTTCTTAGCGCTCAAAATTTTAAACGTCATCGTATGAAATAAATACTTACGCCCAATCAATAATAAACCGGCAAGGAAGCCTTGCCGGTCAAGTCATGATAGATCAGCCGTAACGCCAATCACTAAACTGATCATCAAAAAGTTTTACTAACGAATAATCATTAACATAAAACCAGTTAAATATATGGAAATATATATCCATGCCAAACAACGGCCTTTACCAATAAGGCTTATTTTAATAATCCTGCTCTTGTCAACGGTCTTTAAAGTTTCTGCACAGGAAACAGTTCCCCTTATTAATTCAAGGCTTTACGGAAAGGTTTTAGATTCAGCGACTAAACAGCCTATCCCGGGCGCATTGGTACGCATAAAAGGGGTAACCCATCAGGTTGTGAGCGACGACAAAGGGAACTTTGTTTTTATTACAGGTCAAAAGTTCCCCTATACCTTAGTTATTTCTTACATAGGGTATAATAGCGCTGAAATAGTAGCTACAGGAAGCCCGGTGGAGGTGCGGTTAAAGGAGAGTTTGAATAAACTCAATGATGTTGTTATTATAGGCTACGGAAGCCAGAACAAAAAGGACGTTACCGGATCGATATCCACCGTCCCCAAAGAAAATCTCAACCAGGTTTCTTCTTCCGTTGATAACCTGCTCAGGGGTTCGGCGCCGGGCATACAGGTAACACAAAGCTCAGGCGCACCGGGCGCTTCGGCAAGCATCCGGATCCGCGGGGGTAATTCAATAACCGGAGGGAACGAGCCACTTTATGTAATTGATGGCTTTCCGATATACAATGATAACTCAACGGTTGCAACAGGCGCCGGTTCGGGTGCTAATGTGAATGCGCTCTCAACTATCAACCCTACAGATATTGAATCAATAGAAATACTAAAGGATGCATCTTCAACAGCGATTTATGGTTCAAGAGGTGCTAACGGTGTTATTATCATCACCACTAAAAAAGGAAAGCGGGGCGCCAACAATATATCCTACCAGGGTTATTTTGGCGAACAAAAGATCGCCAATCAAATTCCGCTTTTAAATGGAAGTCAGTGGGCCAGCCTGCATAACGATATCCTAACTTCAATAGGTCAGCAGCCGTCATTTACGCCTGCCCAGATCACGGCTTTAGGACAAGGGTATAATTGGCAGCAGGAAGCTTTCCGGCAGGCTGCCGTGCAAAACCACGAGCTAACATTTTCAGGTGGTGACGAAAAATCAAGGTACGCTATAGCGGGCAATTATTTCGATCAGGATGGAATTGTGTTGAATACTAATTTTAAAAGATATTCACTGAGGGCTAACTACGACAGGGATATATCCTCCAAATTTAAGATCGGACTAAATACTACCACCAGTTACTCTACTACACAAGGAGCCGCCGCCAATGCAGGCACCACCAATTTGAGCAGCCCGAATTTGATCACGAATATTGTAAGCACCTCCCCTGCTGTGCCTATTAAGGATCAAAATGGCAACTACAACTTAAATAATCCTTACGCGGCCACACCCGGTAACCCAATAGTGGATATACTTGATGTTACCAATCAGACCAACATCAATAGAACATTAGGTAACTTTTTTGGGGAATACACATTACTGCCGGGTTTGAAAGCTAAAGTAAGCCTCGGAGCCGACCTGATCAGCACCAAACAAAACTACTATGCCCCTTCAAATACTTCAAATGGCTACGCTACATTGGGGCTGGCAACTGTAGGTGCGGCAACAGTAAATACCTGGCTAAATGAAAACACTATTACGTATGATAAAGCTTTCGCCGAACATCATTTCTTAAATGTGTTGGCGGGTTACACCACCCAGCATGCAAACAGCGAAACAGTAACAGCCGGTTCAAAGAATTTTGTTTCGGATGCCACTACTTACAATAGCCTGCAAAGCGGCTCGCAGCCCCTCACCCCAACATCAAGCGCTTATAGTTGGTCATTGAATTCATTTCTGGCAAGGGTGAATTACTCTTTCGAGCATAAATATAACGTTACGATTTCAGGCAGGGCCGATGGCTCCTCGCGGTTTGGCGCAGGCAATAAATGGGGCTACTTCCCATCTGCCGGGGTTTCATGGAATGCAAGTGAAGAGGACTTTATAAAACGGATAAACACCATAAGTAATTTAAAGGTGAGATTTAGCGCGGGCCAAACAGGCAATCAGGAAATTGGCCAGTACCAATCGCTGGCTACCCTTGTCCCTGTGAATTATGACTTTAACAGCACGTTGGTAACAGGTTTTGCCGCCAACCGTTTATCGAACCCCGATTTAAAGTGGGAGAAAACGACCCAGTTTGACGGCGGTTTTGACCTGGGTTTAATAGACAATCGGATCAGCCTGACTTTTGACGCTTATTATAAAAAGACCAATGACCTGCTGTTGAATATACCAATTCCGCTGTCGACAGGTTATTCCTCATCGCTGCAAAATACCGGAAGCGTGGAAAACAAGGGGCTTGAATTTGGTTTGAATACTGAAAATATAACCGGGAAGGACTTTACCTGGAAGTCATCGATTGTTTACTCGCTTAACCGTAACAAGGTTTTAAGCCTGGGTGATGATCAAACTTCTTTCTTTCCCATTATCCCCAATACCACTTTAGGTATCCTACAGCCTGTGATCATAAAGGTTGGCTTGCCGCTCGGCACTTTCTGGGGGTATAAAACCAACGGAATTTTCCAAAATGCGGCCGAGATCGCCAATTCGCCTACACTGGACACCAAGGCCAATACAAAACCGGGCGACCGTAAGTATGTAGATGTTAACGGTGATGGCAAGATAACTGCTGCTGGTGATAAGGTGGCATTAGGAAACCCTCAGCCTAAATTCATAGGGAGCTTTAGCAACACGTTTACCTATAAACACTTCGATCTGCTTGTTTTCCTACAAGGATCATACGGCGGCAAAATATTTAACGCGCTCCAGCAGCAACTCGAAATAACCAATCTTACTACAAACGCATGGGCCGACGTTGCGGACCGCTGGACACCTACCAACCCAAGCAACAGTGTGCCGCGTGCCAGTAACTCGCCGGTGGCCCAAATGTCAGACCGATACATCCAGGATGGTTCTTACCTGCGGTTAAAAAATCTTGTATTAGGCTACAACTTCAGCAACGATCTCTTGAACAAGATCCATGTAAAACAGGTGCGGGTATACGCCTCGGCGCAAAACCTAACTACCTGGACCAAATACAAGGGTTACGACCCGGAAGTAAGCAGCTTCGAACAAAATAATACAGCTCAAGGCATTGATTATGGAGCCTATCCCAACTACAGAACATTTTTATTAGGCTTAAACGTCACGCTTTAATTAATTAAACAGATACAGCGATGAAAAAAATATTTATACTTTTTATACTGGCAGGCACACTTTACTCGTGCACCAAACTGGATGAACATCCTACCTCTTTTATTGTAAAAGAACAATTTTATAAAACAGCGTCGGACGCAAATGCGGCAGTAACGGCAGTTTATGGTTCCCTGATCTCTGACCCGGGTGAGCAGCCTATGTATGGCCGCGAAATCAATTTCCTGGCTGATATGACGACAGATGATCTGTCGGCAGGGCCGTCGGCAATTAATCCAAACGTAAGGGCGCTTAGCTCTATCACCTATACCGCGACAGACGACAGGCTGCAGGTATTATGGCGCCAGTTTTATACAGGCATCAGCCGCGCCAATGTGGCAATTGATAACATCCCCCCAATACAGATGGATACCTCAGTAAGAAATCGTTTGGTGAGGGAATCGAAATTTTTACGGGCCCTGTTTTATTTCGACCTGGTTCGGCTTTGGGGAGGCGTACCATTGGTATTACATGACCCAACCTCGACTGACCTGAGCAGCCTGAAAACCAACAGGAGCCCGGCTCCTGATGTGTATAAACAAATTATTGCCGACCTGAAAGATGCAGAAAGTTTGCCGGCGACATATAGCGGGGCAAATATTGGCAGGGCCTCAGCAGGCGCAGCTAAAACTCTATTGTTAAAAGTTTACCTGACACAAAAAGACTGGCCGAACGCGATATCAATTGCCCAGCAGATCATTAACGGCCCATACGGTTATGGTCTCTTTACAAATTATGCGGATGTGTTTAACAAAGCGACAAAAAATGGCAAGGAACATATTTTCTCGGCCCAGTTTGAATCAAACGGCGGTATAGGTAACAGCAGCACGCTTATGGGCGCCGCCTTTGCAGGTTTTGGCAGCAATGTGCCTGCCGACATTCCGGCTGATAGTTCAGTTTACAAACAATTCAGCAGCAATGATACCCGTAAGGCCGTTACTTTCTACCAAACTCTTGTTAATCCCTCAACCGGTGTTACCAAGGTGTTTCCTTCATTCTATTTTGGAAAATATGTTGACAGAAGCGTATTGCTAACGCCTAATCAAAGCAGTATTAATTTTCCGATACTGCGATATGCCGATGTGTTGCTGATGTACGCAGAAGCACTGAACGAAGCTCAGGGACCGGGGAGCGTTGCCTATAGTTCAATTAACCAGGTGCGAAACCGTGCCAACATCGGCGACCTCGCTCCCGGCCTTTCTCAATCTGATTTCAGGGATTCATTGTATGCTGAAAGACGGCGTGAGTTTGTACAAGAAGCACAGCGCTGGTTCGATCTGGCACGCACAGGTCAATTGGTGCAAGCAGTATCCAAAGTGAGTACTAAAACCAATGTGAGCACCAAAAACTATCTGTTCCCAATCCCTCAAAGTGAGATCAGTTTAAATTCTCAACTCACGCAGAATCCGGGTTATTAAAAGCGAAGTCGTCAATAAAAATAAATCATAAAACCATGACACTTACAGACATTAAAATATTAGGAAAGAAAATAGCCATCGGCCTGCTCGTTGCCATTGTTCCCTTAATTCTGATAACCGGCGGGCTTTGGTTAACTAAAACATTGCTCGATAAGGACAGATCTCCTCAAACATTAACCGCTAAATAATTACCGATGAAGATAGATGACAACACAAAAAAGAGCATTGCCAGGAATATATTCCTGAGCCTGTTCATTTACATTCTACCCGTCCTGTTGATGTTCCTTTCATTTTACATCACGGGAAAAAGGCCGTGGGAACAAAAGAATCAGGCTGCGAGTAATCAAAGCGCTAACCCTTTAACCAAAAAACCATGATACACTTTCTTGAAACTGCATCAAAAAACCTGAACGGCTGGGGATTTCCAGCCTTGATCCTGCTGCTCGGTATAGTAGAGTTTTCGTTTGGACTGTATGAAAAGAAATGGACGAAGAATGAAAGGATTCTTGATATCCTGAGCTTTGTTTTTCCGCCGCTGATACTTGGGCCGGTGCTGGCATATTTCGGACTGAAGTTTTTGCCGCATGTTATCCCACAGTATAAAGATATCTTTTCGTGGGTGCCTTTTATCTGGGGATTTCTGATCATCGCGATAGCGGACGACCTTACCCAATACTGGTACCATCGCCTGCATCATCAAATCCCGTTTCTGTGGCGTTTTCACCGCACGCATCACTCCGCGCCTTATATGGGCATGGCCATGGCCAGCAGGCAAAACGTTATTTATACTTTCTTTTTCTCACAGATCTATCTCACCATTATTTTGGTTTACCTCGGGTTAGGCTATCCTGCATTGTTTGTAAAGGCGTTGAAAACGCTGATCGTCACCTTTGCGCACTCCAGTATAAAATGGGATAAGCCTTTTTATAAGTACAAAGTACTGCATCCCGTTGCCTGGGTATTAGAAAGGCTGATATCCACTCCCGCCACGCACCACGCCCATCATTCCAACTCAACCGATGACGGCGTGGGCTATTATAAAGGCAACTTCGGGAATATGTTCTTCCTGTGGGACGTGATTTTCGGAACGGCCCATATATCACGCCAATACCCTAAAAACTACGGTATCTCTCATTATGAAGGAGACGAGTGGTACGCCCAATTGCTCTGGCCAATCTTCAAATCAAAAAAAGAGGGCAGTGAATTAGCTAAACGCGGTCCGGCAGTACGGGAAGACATTACGCCTGAATTTGAAATTAGTTCATTAAGCGTTTTAAGTGAGGAACCTGTTATTTAATCTAACATAAACCATTGTAAAACAAGCAAACATGATCAGTAAAAAAACTTTAATCACAGCCTCGGTAATAGTTGCCGGAGGATTATATACTGCTGGAGCCTATGCTCAAAATATCACGCAGCAGCAACAGCCTTTTCAGGGTGTTATAGGAAAAACGCTAGCCACATCCAAAGAATCATGGACGGCTCCTATAAAAGCGCCAAAAGGGGCGCCAAATGTAATATGGATCTTGCTGGATGACGTCGGCTTTGGCGCGACAAGCACCTTTGGCGGTGTGATCAGCACGCCAACGTTTGATAGCCTGGCAAATAACGGCCTGCGTTACGTGAACTTTCATACGGCTGCCATCTGCGCCCCTACCCGTGCGGCGTTGGTAACAGGCCGCAATCATCACTATGTGCACATGGGCGGTTTTGCCCATACTATTTTGTCGGCCGGTTTCCCGGGATATGATGGCCGCATACCGTCGGACAAAGGCACCGTTGCCGAGATCTTACGTGAAAACGGCTACAACACATTTGCAGTTGGCAAATATGGCTTAACACCTGATGAGGACGCCACCGATGCCGGGCCTTTTGACCGCTGGCCAAGCGGCAAAGGGTTTGATCATTTCTTTGGTTTCCTGGGTTCGCAAACAGATCAATATAAACCCGACCTTGTGGAAGACAATGCCCACGTAAAACCCGATGGACGCCATTTAAGTGAACAGATCACGGATAAAGCTATCTTCTACTTAACCCGCCAACAAAGAGTAGCACCTGATAAACCTTTCTTTCTCTACTACGCGCCTGGCGCGACGCATGCGCCGCACCAGGTATCCAAAGAATGGAGCGACCTGTATAAAGGCAAGTTTGATGGCGGTTGGGATGTTTTCAGGGAACAAGTGTTTGCAAGGCAAAAGAAACTGGGCATTATCCCAGCCAATGCAGTATTGCCTCCGCGTAACCCTGCTATAAAAGCGTGGAATACCTTATCTGCTGACGAGAAAAGGCTGTATGCCCGTTTTATGGAGGTATATGCCGGTTATCTTACGTACACCGACCACGAGGTCAATCGTCTTGTCAGCTACTTAAAACAAAGTAACCAACTGGACAATACGCTTGTTTTTGTAGTTATTGGCGACAATGGCGCAAGCAAGGAAGGATCGCAAAACGGCGATATCGACCGTTCTATTTTAGTTAATAGCAAGTCGGAAGAAGAAACTATCCGGTATAACTTAAGTAAGATAGATGCGATCGGCACGGCTGCCGGTACAGAAGTAAACTATCCGCTGGGATGGGCACAGGCTGCCAATACACCATTCAAATATTGGAAACAGGATGCCAATGCTGAAGGCGGCACGCGTAACCCGCTGATCGTATTTTATCCGAAAGGCATAAAAGATAAGGGAGGCATCCGCACGCAATACGGTCATGTAAATGATCTTTTGCCAACCACTTTAGAGTACCTGGGTATTACACCGCCTGAATATATTCGCGGTATTAAACAGGATACTTTGCAAGGCACATCGCTGGTATATTCGTTTGACAACGCCGCCGCTCCTTCAAGACATAAGATCCAATACTACTACATTTTCGGCTCACGCTCCATTTACAAGGACGGCTGGAAGGCCGAAACCTATCATCAAACCGGATTTTTTAATCCATCGGGAGCCCCTGCGGATACTACGAGGGATTACAGTAACGACAAATGGGAGTTGTATAATTTGAATGAGGATTTTAACGAAAACGTCGACCTCGCAAAAAAATATCCCGAAAAGCTGAGAGAACTGCAGGACCTTTTTGATGACCAGGCTAAGAAAAATAATATCTATCCATTTATAGATTGGGATGATGTTTTCAAACTAAGGATCCATAAAAAGCCTGGTGTTAAAGCTTCATTAACCATAGGTACGCCCGCATCCTCAAAAAGTAAATAACTGAAATGAAAAAGATAAGAATTGCATTTACTATCCTGCTGGCTGTAACAGGCTGGCAGGTAAATGCCCAAAGCAAAAAGCCTAATATTATACTCATCGTTGTCGACGATATGGGCTACTCGGATCTTGGCTCGTATGGCTCCGAGATCCATACGCCGAATCTTGATAAGCTGGCATCCGAAGGGCTGCGTTTAAAGGAGTTTTATAATAACGCCATATGCGCCCCTACCCGGGCATCTATTTTAACCGGGCAGGATCAGCATAAAGCCGGTATTGGTTATTTCGATGTCAATTTGGGTTTGCCCGCCTACCAGGGTTATCTCAATAAAGAGTCGGTTACGCTGGCCGAGGTGTTGAAGCAGTCGGGTTACAATACCTTAATGTCAGGTAAATGGCATGTAGGAAATGACAGCCTGGCCTGGCCAAATCAGCGTGGGTTCGAAAAGTTCTTTGGCGTTATTGGCGGCGCGGCCAATTATTTTAACACGAACTACATGCCTTTGGCAGGAAATAAATACCCGGTAATCATTGAGGAAAATAATAAGCGCTGGCATAAACCGGATGACGGTTACTATTTTACTGATGAAATAGGCGACCATGCCGTTAAATTTCTTGATGAGCAAAGCAAAACAGATAAGCCTTTCTTTCTTTACCTCACCTTTACCGCGCCGCACTGGCCCTTGCAGGCCTTGCCCGAAGACATTGCAAAATACAAGGGCCGTTACAACATAGGCTGGGATTCATTGCGTAAAGAACGCCTGGCGAAGCAGGTAAAATTGGGGCTTAGGGATTCGTCACAATCCGTTGCGGCGCGTGATGCTGAGGTGCCAAACTGGGATAACCTTACTTATGACGAGCAGCAATTATGGAAAGCAAAAATGGAAGTTTTTGCCGCCATGGTCGACCGTATGGACCAGAACGTTGGAAAACTACTGGCCGAATTAAAGGCTCTTCATAAAGATGATAACACGCTTATTGTTTTCATCTCTGACAACGGCGCTCCGGCCGAGGATGTGGCACATGGCCGGGTGCATGCCGCCCGTAATTTGGGTCCGGTAGGCACATCAGGTTCTTTTGAGTCACAGGGAAAAAACTGGTCGTTTGTGTCTAATTCACCTTTACGATCTTTCAAAGGGGCTTTATATGAGGGCGGCATGAGCTCGCCACTAATTGCCTGGTTCCCCGGTAAAATAAAACCAAATACAATTGCAAAAGGTACAGCGCACCTGATAGACCTTGCACCTACATTTTATGATGTTGCAGGCGCAAAATATCCGGTTACTTATGACGGGCACAACATTAACCCTCTTGTGGGAAAAAGCTTGACCGGACTGTTCTTTAAGGGAGATCCCGTCCAGCGTGATAAGCCGCTTTTCTGGGAATTATGGGGCAATCGTGCCATTCGTGAAGGTAAATGGAAACTGGTTTCTTCCTTCCCGGCTAACCAGTGGGAGTTATATGATATCGAAAATGACAGGGGCGAAACCAATAACCTTGCAGTAAAAAATCCGGATGTAGTCAGAAAACTTTCATTAGCATACCTGCAATGGGTAAACGAAAACAACGTGGTACTGGATTTTAATCTTATTAGGCCAAAGACAGCTTTTGATATTAAAATAGGTCAATAGTAAATTCCGGTGTTGTTTTTTGTCGGATGGCTTAATGAGATTAAACCTTACCTGATCAAATTAAAAGCCTTAAGTCGAAAGATTTGAGGCTTTTCTTATTAGTTTTTTATATTTTGTCAGTATAAATGTTTAAAGTAAGTCAATTCAATCTGTTCAGGGCCCTGGCGAGCCGCAACTATACGCTTTATCTTACAGGGCGGGCGGTATCACAGTTCGGAACCTGGATGCAGCGTACGGCGGTAGTATGGGTGGTATATACCATGACGCATTCAGCCTTCTGGCTGGGCGTGGCCATCTTTGCCGAGCAATTTCCCTCGTTCATATTTTCAATACCAGGCGGCGTAGCGGCCGACCGTTATAACAGGTACACCCTCATCAAAATTACGCAGATCACCTCAATGGTGCAGTCGGTGCTGCTGGCTTTACTCGTAATCACCGGCCATGCGTCCGTGTGGGTAATCCTTTTACTTAGCATTATACTGGGCATCATCAACGCATTCGATGTTCCTGCACGGCAGGCTTTGATCCATGATGTTGTTGCCAGTCCTGATGATTTGCCCAACGCTTTGTCACTTTCAACGGCGACGGCCAGCCTGGCACAGCTGCTGGGGCCGGCATTATCGGGTATCATACTCAGCGCTTATGGTGCTGGGGTATGTTTTCTGCTGAATGCAGCAAGTTTTGGCGCGGTTATCGTGTCGTTGTTGCTCATGAACTTAACGCTTTACCAGCCAAAAAAAACCGATAAAAAGGTAATAACGGAATTTGCCGAAGGTTTCACTTATATCAGGCATACGCCGGGCATCGGCCTTATTGTGGCTATGCTCGCGCTGGTCAGTTTACTGGTGCTGCCCTATAATACCGTTTTACCTGTATTTGCCAAAGTTGTCTTTAAGGGTGATGCGTCCACCTTTGGTTATATCAATAGCTTTACGGGTGTTGGCGCGGTAATCGGCACCATGTTCCTGGCTTCGCGCAAACCCGGCACCAATTTGAAAAAGACATTGTTTTTCAGCAGCCTGCTAATGGGCATCGCGTTGATCTGCTTTTCACAATTCAAGAATTTTCCCGTGGCCATGTTTTTCGCCGCCATAGCCGGCTATGGTTCAATGGCGCAGTTTACCATAAGCAATATCCTGGTACAGTCAGACGCCGCACCCGAAATGCGGGGCCGCACCATGGGCGTTTTGCTCATGGCTATCTTCGGTATGATGCCACTCGGCAGCTTGCTCACAGGCGCCGTATCCGAACGTATCGGCGCCCCTGCAACGGTGCTGGCGCAGGGTATTATAGCAGTAACCATCGCATTAATATTCGTGAAATTTTTAATGAGATCTGACCACGTTAAAAAGCCAGAGGCAAACCCGGACTAACAGGTTTACGATCATCCACCCTCCAGGCTTTTGCCCCTTAGTTCGTTTCCGTGTATTGCTTAAAATTATTCAGTATCGCCTGCCAGCCGTTTTTTTGCATTTCAAGAGGGTTTTGGTCTTCCGCGTCAAACGTTACGGTCACATCAGTCTTACTGCCATCTTCTTTGAAGATCACTGTCACCTCCCTGTCTGCCATTGAATAGGTAAACTTCTCACCGTTAATAATTTCATCATAGATAGCCTCGAAATCGAAGCCAAAGCTTCCATCTTTAGCTTCCATTCTTGCCGAATACTTTCCACCTACCTGCATGTCGTTTGATGCAGAGGGACAATGCCAGGAAGGATCTGCAAAGTTCCATTTAGTAATATGTTCGGGGTTTGTATAATAATCCCAAACTTTTTTTACGCCCGCATTTATGGTAGCGGTCACTGTGATTTTGTTGCCCATCTTTAATTTTTTTATCGTTGATAATAATTCGTCAGGTTTTTCCATGGCATTGTGGCAATGGGATAATGGGGTTATGCACTCAACCAATCCCAGTCCCGTCGGCTTTTTTGATAGTAACCCCTTCGAATGCCCACGCGTCGCTGCTGAATTTCTCTATATAGTCAAATGATAAATGGCCATAGCCCTTATCGCCCCAACCTGTTCCCCATGAATTACGGAATTTGAACATTTTTTCTTTGCTGTCATATCCCACCAGGCAAACGGCGTGCCCACCAACTACGTTTTCTTTTTCTTTGGGCAGCGGAACAATCCCGGTTTCGGTGGTTTTAGCGGACGCGGACGACTCATAAAACGACTCATAAATGGTTATTCCAATCACAATGGGCCCATGGGCGTCCATCGCTTCAATAATTTTCCCTACACTCTTAAGCAGGTAGGAATTATTTATTAGATAATAATCAGCAGTTTCTAATTTGGCAGGGAGATCTTTACTGTATTCTCCGGCTTTGTATGGCCATTCTTTTTCCGTTACAGCCCCATATTTTTTCACTATGTCGATGGCGCTTTTAACTGTGGTACCGGAATCAGTCTTTAAGTTGCCACTCAATTTCCGGGCGTAGTTATAAATATAACGGGGACTTATCCTCACCTTTTTGCCCAGATGTTTCACTATTTGATATTCAACCGAAGCAGCTACAGCAAATCCTACCGAGCTGCCTTCCGCCCCCTGGTTAAATATCGGCAGCATGTCGCTACTATAATCCTTAGCCGTTGGCAAAGTTTTGGCCGCCTTTTTCTTTTCGACAAGGTTTTGGTTAACACTTAGCGGCTGGCTTAATATTTCGTCCGATTCCTTTTTACGCCGTATCAGATCTTCAATTAACTGGTCCACCTCCTTTTTCTTTAAGCTTACAAAAGAGTCGAAATGTGCCTTATTTTCAGCCAGGATCTTTTCCAGCGATAAATTGCCTTTTTCTATTATTTGTTCTGCTATTTCTTCCACTTTAAGCATAGCAAGCTGTTCAGTTATTGTTTTGTTCATCTGTACCCGCAATTCATTTAATAACTGTTGGGAAGTATCAGTAATTTTTTGCTGGGCATCGGTCTTTAGGTTTTTGAAATAGGTCTTAACCTGGAAAAAACCGAACATAATAACGGCCAAACCGGTAATACCGCCGAAACTGATCCATCCGATCAGGCGCGATTTAGAGGCTTCAAATACCTTTTCGGCCAGCATCTCACTTTGAAGCGCTTTGAAACTTCGTATCATGGAATCCTGCTGGCGAATTACAGCTCTCAGGGAGTCTTTATCGATGGCTTGCTTTCCGGAATCAGCTGCCTTGCCGGCAAATGCGGGGCTTATAAAAATCAGCAAAGAGAGGATCAATATTTTTCCGATGGCTCTGCTTTTTTCCATATCCTAAGTTATGGCTTATTCTTTAAAACAAACCAATTTTTTTGCCGACTGACCTAAGATTGTCCCTTTGGCCAATGTCATTAAATTAGCCGGAGCCAATTTTAAAACAGTCTTCTTTACCTTCTTTTCCGCTTGCGGAAGGGAGGTTGGTCGATCCGCCCATAGGCAGAATACGACCGGGTGAGTAAATATACGCGCGGCATTAGCGCCAATGCATTAGCGAGCGTCTACTCACCCCGACTACGCTACGCTGGTCGACCCTCTCTTCCGCAAGCGGGAAAGAGGGTGAAGACAGTATTTTCCTTAACTTAATGGCGTTACCCCCCGGCCCACAATGCCGCAAGGCCCCCGCTTGCAAAATCCGAAAATTGCAATTTAGCTGCTTCCTGTGGCACAGCGTGTGTGTACCACTTAGCCCTTCAACCCGACCTCGGCAGGCTGCCCGGCAAATACGTATCTTACAATTTATTTACTGTCACAAACAATACATCGTTTTCTTTCTGATCAAAACTTTGAGCGAATGGTTTGTCCGCAACAACGGTTATTGTTTTATGGATGATGGGCCCGCCGGTATTTTTTTGTTTAAGCGTTGCTACCTGTTGTCTGGTTAACTGGTCAGGGCTGCCGAGATCGAGATAGGTACTGTAGGGATCGTTAACCCGATAGCCAGTTTTATACACTTTCATGTCATACTTTCCGGGCGCCAGGTTTTTATAATTAACGGTTACTTTCCCTTTTGATTTTGATGGCAGGTCCCTTTTGTAATATACCTGGTTACTCACAGAATCGCCGGGATGGGTATTGGTAAAATCCCAAAGCAACAGTTGCAGGTTGCCTTTTTCATCTTTACAAGCCCATGAGGCAGCATCGCTATTTTGAAGTTCGTGGCGGCCTAATTTATTCAGGAACTGGTAAGCGTAAAAAGCCGGTTTATTAATGTCCTGGTAATTGATCAAACCGAAACCGCCATGAAACGGCGTCGCACGCGGGCCGTTTTCTTCAAAAATGTCGGTAAATGTCCAGTACGACATTGAATTTGCGGCATTGCCGGTTTTCTTTATTTTTTCTAAAATATAAGCCGCTTCGTGATAGCTGTCGTGGATTGGGTCAGTTGGTGTGTATGACGCGCTCCATTCTGTATAATGTAATTCAAGTTTCGGAAAAACAGATTCCCGTATTTCCTTCCTTGAACCGAGCACCGCACCATAAACAGAACTGTCCCTTTTACTCAAATAGGTTAAAACACCCGTTGCATCAAATGAACCTTTATCTATCCCGTAGGTATGGGTGCTTATAAAATCCACCGGCACCTTGTTTTGATCGCAGTACCTGATCAATTCGCTAATCCATGCATGTTCAGCGGTTGCAGGCCCGCCAACGCGGTAATCTTTGGACACTGATTTTATTGCCTGGGCAGATACATTATATAAATGAAAATAATCAGCTTGGGTACCACTCCAGAAGTATTGCAGGTTAGGTTCATTCCATACCTCAAAATACCATTGCTTTACTTCGGCGTAGCCGTAGCGCTCCGTCCAGTGTTGTACCAACGCCTTAATTAAATTGGCCCACTTGCTGTAGTCTTTTGGCGGTGTAATATTTGCTTTCCACCAAAAAACAGTTTTGTCACCGCTCGCCAGTGCCTTAGGCATAAAGCCCAGTTCAACAAACGGCCTTACCTTAATGCTTAATAAAAAATCATAAAGTTCATCGATGTACTGCCAGTTGTAAATAGGGTTTCCTTTCCTATCCTCAAAATAAACGCCCATATCGTCATGCAATAATCCGTGCATCCGGATATATCTGAAACCAAGCTGCTGTTTTGCATAACGGAGTTGACGCTGCCAGTCTGCCCGCAGCCCTTCGTTCGCCCTTCCTGCACCAACACATTCATTAAAAAAAGTATTTAAATTGCCTTTTGCCCTGGCAGCGTCAACATTAATAACACGGTTGTTTGTTTGGGCATGCAGCATGCTTGCCAAAAGGATGAAGAAAAAAACAAGAAGGTACAATTTTTTCATGATGCTTAATTTGAAAGTTTAATTCAGTTTGCCAAAGCCAGGCACAATGTAATAATAAAAAAAATAAATGTTCATGACGACGAGGTGAATCACACAGCGGCAGTTTACACACAGAGGCTTCATTTTACAGGAACAGTTCAAGTTCAGGATGTAGACAGAATTTTCATTTAAGTTTGATTTTCAACCTTTAGCTTTTGAAATACCCCAAAAAACTCTTTTACCTTATAGCGATATCAAGTTTGTTACGAATGTTTTTCGCTTCTGTTCAGGAGTTGGGAAATGTGGAGGCATACTATTGGGCGCTGGCAACAAAGCTTGAGTGGAACTATTTTGACCATCCGCCGGTAGTTGCGTGGCTTATCCGTTTAACAACCTTAAACCTGTCGCTTCACAATGAGCTTTTTGTACGCCTTGGCGCCATCCTGTCATCGGCCATTTGCACCTGGCTCATGTTTCTGATCGGATCGGCACTGCACAGCGCACGGGCAGGTTGGTTTGCCGCGCTGCTTTATACAACTTCTATTTATTCGGGAGTAGGCATTGCGGTCTTTATTTTACCGGATAGCCCCCAAATGGTATTTTGGCTGGCTTCTGTTTATATGCTCGTCAAAATTATACGATCTGGTTCTGGCGACCGGAGATATGGCCTGCGCTGGCTGCTATTTGGGTTGCTGACCGGGTTGTGCATTATGTGCAAAGTTCATGGCGTATTTTTATGGCTGGGGGCGGCGATATATTTTTCTTTTTTTGATCGTGCAGCATTTAAAAATAAATATGCTTTGGTGGCGATGGGAATAACCCTCATTGTAACATCCCCCATCTTGATCTGGAATTTCCAGCATCATTTCATAAGCTACCGGTTTCACGGCAGCCGTGTAAACATCAATTTAATGCGGGTTGATGGCGCCCAGTTCATCAAACAGTTATTCGAAATTATATTTTCAACAGGGCCCATCCATTTTGTGCTCATCTTTATAGGTATTTATTATGTGGTTAAAGGGAAATTACTGAGCTGGAAAGGCGAATTGGGGTTACTCTTATCATGTTGCCTGCCATTGATATTGGTCGTATGGGTTATCGCCATTTTTAATAAAACATTGCCCCACTGGCCGGGCCCTGCATTAAGTACCTTACTGCTTTTGCCTGCCGTTTCCCTTGCCGACGGCTTAAAAAATAAAACAAAAAGCATACCGCTGGTGCTAAAAATCGCTATAGCTTATTCTTTGCTGGTCCCCTCTATTGACTATCTGGGGATTGCCTATTTCCCGGGAACATTGTCGACCGAAAAACAAGGCATGAAATTAGGTGCAGACGATGCTACGTTAGATACATATGGCTGGAAAGATGCCGGTACCAAATTCGACTCAATTTACCACTCAGACGTTACCGCTAGGTTAATGCCTGCCGGTGCGCCTATCGTGGTCGCCGATTGGATCACCGCAGCACATATTGATTATTATATCGGCACCCCCGCCGGCATGGAAACCTGGGGTTTGGGAGATGCTTACAGCCTGCATCAGTACTTCTGGATGAATAATTACAAAAAGCCATTGCTGCCAGGGGAAAATGCTTATTTGATAATACCTTCCAATCTTTATTTATACAAAAACTTCAATAAGGTTGTCGGCGATTTTAAGGCCTATAATTTCGCACTCATAGCCCCTTCATACAGAAGCGGAATAATTTGTAAGGAGTATTATTTTTTAAGGCTGTATGGATATAAAGGCGCAGCGGGCAATAGAAATACCCACAGCTAATGCCGGACGCCTGAAAAACCTCTCATTTATAGAATTTCCACATATCCATCCGTTCCGTTTACGCGGATACGCTGTCCGTTTTTGATCAGTTTGGTCGCATTCTCCACCCCTACTACCGCCGGTAAGCCATATTCACGTGCGATAACTGCCCCATGGGTCATCAACCCGCCGACTTCGGTGACCAGCCCTTTTATGGATACAAACAATGGTGTCCAGCTGGGGTCAGTGAACGTGGTTATTAATATATCCTCATCTTCCAGGTCAGCATCATCCATGTTTAGGATAACACGTGCCCGTCCCTCTACAACTCCGGTAGAGACGGCAAGACCTTGAAGGGCTTTGGCCGGTAGATTTTCGCGTTTGTACTTACCTCCAATAATTTCACCATCGGACGTGATAACACGCGGCGGAGTTAATTTTTCAAACGATTTGTACCCGTCCCTGCGTTGGCTTACTAGCTGGTTATCCAGCTTATTGGCGCGTACCACGTCGCGAAGTTCTTCAAAAGTGAGATAGTAAATATCTTCCTTTTTGTGGATAACATCGGCCTGCACCAGTCGCCCGGCTTCCTTCATTAAAGCCTGTTTATAAACAAATAAGTGATGGATTATTCTGTATTTTGGATATTCACGATAACCTATGAGGTCCCTCGTCACGCTGATCATTTGTTTGGTTTCTCCGGCTTTGTGTTCACCTTGCGGCAATTGCCTTAACAGGCCCAACAACTCGTGTTCTTTTTTTAAAGCTTCCTGCAGCCCATGCTTAAATTTACGGCTGCCCTCACCCGGCCTAAAGTTTTTGATATTGCTGAGGACCTTCGGGACTAGTGTCAATGGCTTCTCACTCCATCTTGTATTAGTAATATCTATCTCACCCGCACAGCGCATCCCGTATTTGTTGAGATAACCACAAAGAACATTCCTGACGTCCTCTCCCCCATCAAACTTAATTAGTCCATCCAAAAAATTATCATCCTTTGTATGCTGCAAATAACCAATTATTTGCGGATAGGAACGGACCACATCGGCGACATCCAACAAATCACGCCCCATTTCTGAAGTAATGTTGTTGGGCGCAGATAGCGAAAGTGTGTCTGCTGTGTTTTTCTCGCCTAACCACTCCATCATATTTTCATTGAGCCATCTTGATGCATCTATAGCAGCCATGATAATCCCCGTGCTTTTAGGATCGAGTAAACCCTTCTTTAACCGCTGTATATCTTCCAGTATAAAATCAAATAACTCCGCCCCTGATTTAGCCTGGATGTTCTGTTTTAATTCATCTATGGCTGTTTGGCCCCTTTTGACCAAATCGGAAACAATTCCCAGACCGTTTCCGATTTGCGCCAGAATATCCGCTGATGATTTGCCTTTTTTGCTTTTAAGAGGGCTTGGGCCTCCTTTGTCATCTGGTAATAACTTTATAAAATCATTCTCAATTATCGTCGTGAGCGCATCTTTTATAAGCGGATCGTGCTGTCCCATGGCATCTAACAACATCTCCCTGCCTGCAACCGAAGCCAGTTGCTGTGCTACATCCACAAATAACCTTCCACCGGCTTCAAACATAGGCCTGAAAGCGATTAACTGCCAAAAGGATAATCCCAGTGGCTTCATGGCATCGGTCATCATTTGCTGGTGCCCAACAGATATATAGACATGGTTTTCCTTATCACCGGTAACGGGGACCGGGTATAAAGTAGTGATCGGCCGGCTTTGGACTATATAAAATACATCATCAGCCAGGCACCATTCAAGGTCCTGCGGGTTGCCGAAATGTTTTTCGACCTCCCTGCCGGTCCTCTCAAGCTGCAAGATCTGTTCATCTGTAAGCACTTGCATGGTTTGCTGTTCAGATCCGATCTCCTGTTGCTTCGTGCCGCCATCTATTAATGCATAAATAGCCAGTTTCTTGGTGGAGATCTTCCTATCAGTGATCTTGCCATCGCACACCCTATAGTTGTCTGCGTTAACCAGCCCCGACACCATGGCCTCGCCAATACCGAAACCAGCGTCAATGGATAACACTTTCCTGTTCGACGTAACCGGGTCGGCAGTAAACAAAATCCCTACCGCCTGCGGGAACACCATTTGCTGGACGATCACGGCCAAATGAACTTTACGATGATCGAAGCCGTTTTGTATCCGGTAGGTCACTGCGCGGTCTGTAAACAAGGAAGCCCAGCATTTGCTGATATGTTTCAGAATAGCTTCTTTCCCGATAATGTTCAGATAAGTATCCTGCTGTCCGGCAAAAGACGCAGTCGGAAGATCTTCCGCAGTAGCGCTTGAGCGCACAGCAAAGGCCGCCTTTTCACCAAACTTTGTAAGATAGCCTACAATTTCCCCGGCTATATCTTTAGGAATTGGTATGTGTTCAATGACCGTACGGATTTTCGCGCTGATCTCGCCTATTTTCCCCCGTTCTTCCGCCTTAAAGTGTGCTAGCTGATCCAGCAAACTTTTAAGCTCCCGGCTGTTTTCGGTTATCCCTTCGTACGCTTCAGTAGTAACGCAGAATCCATCAGGCACATTTATTCCCGGGATCCGGGACAGTTCGCCCAGGTTAGCGCCCTTGCCTCCTGCAAGCACCAGGTTTGATCTGTCGATCTCATTTAAACCGAGTACATATTTTGCTTTTTCTATGGGGGCGACTTTGTTTTCCAATGTCATATTGATGGCTTTTGGGATATGGAAAGTCAAAAATATAAGGTATAATTCATCAAAATACCGTTTTTTAACTATATTTTTTGACGCGCAATAAGGGCTGAGGTAAGGCGTTATTCTTACAAACGTCATGCTTCGTTGAAGCTATCGCATCCTCCCGGACAATACAATATTTCCGTAAAACAATCCATTAAATATGCTCCCCTTGAAATAGTCAAAACTTAAAAGGCACGGCTAAAAGGTTTTTGGTCAGCTTTTAATTGTCTGATCTATATATAAATAAATACTATCTTTGAAATATCAGCATTACTTTTTTCGGACAAGTGGGAAAAAGTATGTGCATTATAGATCGCGCGGAACCTGAACCACCGCCAACTATTCTGAACCTGGTCCGGTGGATATTTATACCCCTATTTTTTAATGTACGCTCATTTCATTGCTGTACTTGCAATGCAAATGGTTTTGGTTTTACCTGTTCACAATAAATGTCGATCGCTCCCCCAGGCTTCGCAAAAAATTAGAGAAAATGAGCTCACCGGATATCTGGAGATATATTCCCGACATATTAGCCTTCGCTTCCTTAATCTTTTTGTGTTTATACCACTTAATAATTTACCTGGCGCGCAAAAAAGACGCGGAAGAACAGTATCATTCTTTCTTTAGCCTCTTTGTATTATGCGTGGCCCTGTTTATCATGGCCCCTTATTTCCAGTCGCAATATTTTTTATCGGTTTTTAAGCCTTCGTGGTTGTTTGTAGCCAACATGGAAGCCTTTTTCGCCTGGCTGATGTTTTACAGTGGTATTGGATTTTTGAACCGGTTGATGA